>ERZ795042.618-NODE-618-length-26980-cov-507.498422_pt1 | contig 26980 bp, 18 predicted proteins | sample MGYA00375126_ERZ795042 | MGnify/ENA primary metagenome ERZ795042 (study PRJEB30171, sample SAMN05518105) | compost metagenome | isolation source: Feedstock adapted compost from Newby Island compost facility, Milpitas, CA | place: USA:Newby Island compost...
ATGAAATTTTTTTTTATTATTGCCGTAATAGAAATAGGGTCGACAGGATCCTGTTCAGGCTTGGAAAAGGAGGAATCGCGGCAGGATGAAACCGCTCGTGATCGAGCAGGTCGTCAAGCAATACGGCGAGAAGATCGCCGTAAACAGTCTCAGCTTCGAAGTTTCGGAGGGTGAAATCTACGGCCTCCTGGGCGCCAACGGGGCCGGCAAGACAACCACGATGCGCATGATTCTGGGGCTCATCATGCCTGATCGCGGCGAAATTCGCTATTTCGGCAAATCCTACGGTTCGGAGCAGCTGCGCATGATGGGCTATTTGCCCGAGGAGCGCGGGTTGTATCCGAAGCTGAAGGTGTCGGATCAGCTCATCTACCTCGGGCAGCTCCGCGGCATGTCCCGCGCCGAGGCCGACCGGAGCCTGCGCGAGTGGCTGGGGAGATTCCAGGTCGAGGATTATTACAACCGGAGAGTGGAAGAGCTGTCCAAGGGGAACCAGCAGAAGATCCAGTTCATCGCCGCCGTCATCCACCGTCCGAAGATTCTCATCCTGGACGAAGCGTTCAGCGGCCTGGATCCGGTCAACGTCGAGCTGCTCAAGTCGGCGGTGAAGGAACTGCGCGACCAGGGCATCAGCATGGTGTTTTCCACGCACCGCATGGAGCACGTGGAGGAGCTGTGCCGCAACATCACCATCCTGGACCGGTCCCGGACGATGCTTCAGGGGTCGCTGCGGGACATCAAACGGAAGTTCCCCAGGGAGCGGGTGGTTCTGGAGACGGAAGGCGAAGTGCACGGGCTCGAAAGCCTGCCGGACATCCGCTCGGTGCGGCGCACGGAGACGGGATACGAGATCTTCATCGCCCGCGAGGACGCCGCCCAGAACATCCTGCGCCACGCCATGGCGCAGGCGCCGGTGCGGCGCTTCGAACTCATGGAGCCGACGCTGAACGAAATCTTCATCAAAACGGTGGGTGAGCGGAATGAATAGCCTGTGGACCGTGATGGCCTTCACCCTGCGCAACAAGCTGCGGAGCAAGGCCTACATCTGGACGACGGTCACCATTGCCCTCCTGCTCATGGTGGGAGCCAACCTTCCCTATATCCTGGAACGGCTGAACGCGGGCGGTTCCAACGAACCGAAACCCGTCGGATACATAGAAGGCGCCTATCCGGAAATCGTGCAAGGGCTGGAAGCTTTCTTCGCCAGGCAGGAAAATCCGGCCATCCGCCTCGTGGCCATTCCTTCCGGCGGTTCGCCCCAGGCCGACGAAGCGGCGCTGCGCCAGGCGGTGGAAGACGAGATGGTCAAAGGGTACCTGACGTTTGCGGACCGTCCGGAAACCGGGTTCCCGGAAGTGGTCTTCCATTCGTCGTCCCTGACGAATTTCTCGCTCGCGGACAGCCTGCGCGTCGGCCTGGAAAGCGTCAAGGCCGAAATGGTGTTCCGCAACGTGCAGCTGAGCGAAGCCGAGCGGGCCTTGCTGGCCGCGCCCGTCGCCGTGCACACTCTGCTGGTGTCGTCGGACGGGGAAGGGGGCAGAACCGCCGCCGATCAGGCCGTGGTCATGGCGCTGACGTACGCCCTCATCATTCTGCTGTTCATGGCCGTCACGATCACCGGCCAGCTGGTGGCCACGGAAATCACCGCGGAGAAAAGCTCCCGCGTCATGGAAATCCTGATCACCAGCGTGAAACCTCTCACGCAGATGTTCGGCAAGATCCTCGGCACGTTTTTCGCCGGCATCATCCAGATCGTCGTGCTGGTTGCGGTGTTCGTCATCAGCCTGTTGATGCCGCACAACCGGGGGGCGCTCGATGCGCTGGGAATCCGGCTTGACGCGGTGGAACCGCAACTTTTGGCGTATGCGATCTTTTTCTATCTGGCCGGATACTTTCTGTATGCGACGCTGTTTGCCGCGATCGGTTCCATCGTCAGCCGCACGGAGGAGCTGGGCCAGGCGACCACGCCCGTCATGATCCTGTCGATGGTCGGCTTCTATATCGCCATTTTCAGCCTGCAAAATCCGAAAAGCCCGCTGGTCGTCATCGGATCGTACTTTCCGTTCTTCACGCCGTTCCTCATGTTCGAGCGCATCGGCCTGGCCGATCCGCAGGCGTGGGAGATCGCGCTGTCCATCGGCATCCTGCTGGCCTCCATCCTGCTGTTTGGCTGGCTGGCGGCGAAGATCTACCGCGTCGGCGTGCTGATGTACGGCAAGCGTCCTTCGATCAAAGAACTGGTGAAAGCGATGAAGGCGTACAAGGTGTAAGGTGTTGGCGGTTGCGGGGCGTTCCGCCCGGGAAACGTGCCCGGCGCGGGCGCCCGCGAATATTGTATGTTCGGCGAATCATGTTTCTGGAAGACTTTCGAACGGCTTTATAAAATGAGAGTAAAACCCCATGCCCATTGAGCCTTGGAGGCGGAGGAACAGACATGAAAATCACGGACATCATCGCGCACACCGTCACCGTGCCGCTGGAAGCGCCCCTTCGGCACAGCAACGGCGTGCACTGGGGACGCTTCGTGCGCACGGTGGTGGAGGTGCACACCGACGAGGGGATCGTCGGCTGGGGCGAAATGGGCGGCGGCGGCGAAAGCGCCCGGCTCGCCTTCGAGGGCTTGAAATCGTATCTGATCGGACACGATCCGTTTGAGCTCGAGCAGCTCCGGTTCAAGATCTGCAACCCCACCGCCAGCCTGTACAACAACCGCACGCAGCTCCTGGCGGCCATCGAGTTCGCCTGCCTCGACATCATGGGCAAGAAGCTGGGCGTGCCGGTGCACCGGCTGCTTGGCGGCAAGCTGCGGGACCGGGTGCCTTTCGCGAGCTACCTGTTTTTCCGCTATCCCAACGAGCGCACGGGAGAAGGGGAAGTGCGCACCGTCGAACAGCTGGTGGAGCATACCCGGCAGCTCAAGGAGCGGTACGGGTTCACGACCCACAAGCTGAAGGGCGGCGTGTTCGATCCCGCCTACGAACTGGAATGCTACCGGGCGCTGGCGGCGGCGTTCCCGGAAGACCGGCTGCGCTTCGACCCCAACGCCGCCTACAGCGTGGAGCAGAGCATCGCTTTCGCCAAGGCCATCGAGGACCTGAACAACGACTATCTGGAAGATCCGACGTGGGGCCTGAACGGCATGCGGCGGGTGCGCGAGAAGACGAGGCTGCCGCTGGCGACCAACACGGTGGTGGTGAACTTCGAGCAGCTGGCGCAGAACATCCTGCAGCCGGCGGTGGACGTCATCCTGCTGGACACCACCTTCTGGGGCGGCATCCGGCCGTGCCTCAAGGCGGCGGCGGTATGCGAGACGTTCCAGTACAGCGTCGCCGTGCACTCTTCGGGCGAGCTGGGCATCCAGCTGGCGACCATGCTGCACCTCGGGGCGGTGGTGCCGAACATGCCCTTCGCCATCGACGCGCACTATCATCATCTGGCGGACGATATCCTGGCCGGCGGCAAGATGCCATACGAAAACGGCTCCATCGCCGTGCCGGACGGACCCGGGCTGGGCATCGAGGTGGACCGGGACAAGCTGGCGTTCTACGAAGAGGAATTCGCGCGGCTGGGCGGCTATCCGTACGACCGGGACCCGCACCGGCCCGGCTGGTTCCCGCTCATCCCGAACGACCGGTGGGCGGACCCCCGGAAGGTGCGTTGAAGGAGATCCGACCCGACAGATAAAAAGGGAAAGGACGACCGGAACATGCTGCTGCAAGGGAAAGTCGCCATCGTGACCGGCGCCGGCCGGGGCATCGGCGCCGCCATCGCGCGGGGATTCGCGCGGGAAGGCGCCGCCGTGGTGCTGGCGAGCCGCACGGCGGAGCAAGTCGGGGAACAGGCGGCGCGCATCCGCGCCGAATACGGCGGGCGGGCCCTGCCCGTCGTCTGCGACGTCGCCGACGAAGCGCAGGTGGAGGCGCTGGTGGAACGGACGGTGCGGGAATTCGGCGGCGTGGATATCCTGGCCAATTGCGCCGGCATCACCATGGTGGCGCCGTCGGAGGAGCTGACGCTCGAGAACTGGCACCGGTGCCTCAAGATCAACCTGGACGGCACTTTTCTGTGCTGCAAGCACGCGGGACGGCAGATGATCAGGCAGGGGCGCGGCGGCAAGATCATCAACATCACCTCGATCACGGCGCACGCGGCCATTCCGCAACGGGCCGCCTATGCGGCCAGCAAGGGCGGGGTGGCGCAGCTGACGCAAAACCTGGCGGTGGAATGGGCGCGGCACAACATCCAGGTCAACGCCATTTCCCCGGGTTTCATTCGCACGGAGATCGTGGAGGAGCTGATCCGGCGCGGCGTCCACAACCCGGCCAGGATGGAGGCCCGGATTCCCGCCGGGCGCATGGGCACGCCGGAAGACATGGTCGGCCCCGCGCTGTTCCTCGCTTCGTCCATGTCGGATTACGTCACCGGCATCATCCTGAAGGCGGACGGAGGCTGGCTGGCCAACGGATACGTCTGATCGTTCCGTATTGACGGAAAAAGAAAGGAACGGTATGTTGGAGGAAAGCGCGGGGAGGTGAACCGCGGAAACGATGAGCCGTGCAAAGCGGAATGATCCGATGACGGAAACGGCGCCGGACCACGGCCGCCAGGCGCGGGAAGCGCCGCGGGGACGGGGCGCCGACGCGGCGGCGGGCGTCCCGGGAACCGTGTTCCGGATCCCGGCGATTTACCGGGCCTTGCTGGAGGAACATCTGGCCTATCGCCGCGCCGCGTTGTTCCGGGAGCTGTTGCAGGGAGACCGCGTCATGAGGCCTTCGGATTGGCGGGAGGAACGGGAACGGCTGCGCCTGCCTTCCCGCAGCGAGCCGTTCTGCGTGGCGCTGGCCGAAGTGGACGGATACGTTCGTCTGGCCGCCCGCTATTCGCCGCGCGACCGGCAGCTCCTGAAGTACGCGCTGACGAAGGCCGCTTCGGAACTGGCGGACGCTTCGGGTCTGAAGCTGTGGACGGAATGGCTGGAGAGCCGCCGGCTCGGCATGATGTTCCTGAGAAGCCGGTTCGGTCCCGGACGGCTGGAAGACGCCGCCGCGGTCTGCGAGCGGCTGCGCGCCTGGACGGCGCAACATCTGGGATTTACCGTCACGATCGGCGTCGGGGACCCCGTGCCGGGGCCACAGCGCCTCGCGGCGTCCTTCAGTCAGGCGGAAGAGGCCCTGCAGGCGAAGATCGTCCGCGGCACGGACCGCGTCATCCTGTACCGGGACATCCGGCACGTCCGCGCGGGATCGCCGCTGGGCGAACGGTGGCCGGAGATCCGGGACATCGCCGTCCTGTTCCGCAAGGGCGAGCCGAAATGGCGCGACGCGTTCCGGCGGTTGTTCCAGGACGAAAGGCTGCGGGACTTGAGCCGCGACGACGCCGTCACGCTGGTCAACATGCTGGTGGTGTTCCTGGACCGCGAGATGACGGAATTCGTGCCGGCGGATACCGCCGGATGGTGGAAGACCCGGACGGAACCGGCCCTGCGCGGGATCGCCGCAGGCATGGAAAGCCTGGCGGAAGCGCGGGAAGCCTTTCTGGCGGCGCTGCGGGAATGCGAGGAACAGCTGAAACGGATGCGGAAAGCGCGGCCGTCCGCCGCCGTTTTTGAACAGATGCGGGAATACATCGACGCCAACTACGCCAATCCGGACCTGTCCCTTGCCCACCTCGGCGGATTGTTCGGGCTTTCGCCGAAATCCGTCAGCCACCTGTTCAAGGAACAGTCGGGCGTCAATTTCGTCGATTATCTGGCCAGGGTCCGGATGGAACAGGCCAAGCGCCTGCTGCTGACGTCCGACGAGCCGATTCCCGGCGTCGCCGCGCGGGTGGGGTACGTTCACGCCGTCTCCTTCAACCGGATGTTCAAGAAAGTGGTCGGCATCACGCCCGGCGAATTCCGGAAACGGTATCGGATGAAAGGCCGGTTTTTTAAAGGCGGTACCTTGTATACAAGTATCCAAGAACAACCTGGTGTTCGGTGGGGGGTCCGGAGTGACCGAATTTTTGTCCCTGACGCCGTTCGATTCCCGGAAACCGTTGAGCGATCAGGTGTACGGCCGGATCCGGGAGGCCATCGTGTCCCTTGAACTGGAACCCGGACAGATGATCTATGAAAACGAACTGGCGGCGTCCCTCGGCGTCAGCCGCACGCCCGTGCGCGAGGCGATCCGCAGCCTGATGAACGAAGAGCTGCTGGAGGTGCTGCCGCAGCGCGGCACGCGTGTCGCCTATATTTCGGAGCGGAAAGTGCTGGAGGCGCAGGCCGTCCGCCTCCTGCTCGAGCTGGGGGCCTTCCGGATCGCCGCGCGCAACTGGAACGCCGCGGACCGGGCCGTTACGCGGGCCATGCTGGACCGTCTCCTGCAGGATCAACGGAAGGCTGCCGACACGGGGGACATCAGCGGGTTCATGCGCCTGGACGAGGAATTCCACCGCACCATTCTTGGCATTGCCGGCAACGCCACGCTGCTTGGCGTCGTATATTTCATGCGCGGCCATCTCAACCGGTTCCGCTATCTGGCGATCCGCGAGTACCGGCACATGCACCGCGTCGTGGAGGAACACGAGCGCCTGTACGAAGCGATTCGGGAGGGCGACGAGGAGAACGCCGCAAGGCATCTGGAAGCGCATCTGGGGAGCATCAAGCGGGAAGTGCCCGAGCTTCGCCGGGCCTACCCCGATTACTTTATCGATTGAAGAAACGGCAACCTCCCGCCGCCGGCGCCGCGGCCGGGAGGTGGTTCGCCGCTGGCATCCGTCAAAAATCCCTTTCCAGCCGCCGCATGAGGGCGGCCATTTCCTCGTCCGTCGGTTCCGCTTCCGCGTAGCGCGCCCGATAGTAAAGCTCAACGAGGAGGGGAATATCCCCGACCGCGGCCGCCGCCGGAAAAGCCGCCGCTTTCTCCGCCGTTTCGCGGGGGGTGAGGTGCCGCGGCGGCCGGAAGCCTTCCCGTTCCAGACGGCGAAGCCAGCGCCGGTACAGAAACCGCACGCGGGCGCGGTTGTCGGGCATGTCTTCCCAGCGTTCCTCCCGGCGTCCCTTGAGCCGCCTGAACAGCCGGCTTTCCCGCAGCTTGCGCGCGGCTTCCTCCCAGGAAAAGAGGGAAGTTTCCTCATCGACGTACCCCGGGTCCGGCTCCGGACGGGGCGATTTGTTTTGAAGGAAGGATAGCAGAGCCCCGAACAGACGGCGCAGCCACCCGCCGGCGCGGCGCCGGACGTGGAGGGCCAGGGCGGCCAGCCCGGCAGCCGCCAAAGCGCCGCCGAGGGCCAGGAAAAGGTGGTCGAGGAACCGGCTCCAGGCGGGTTGTTCTTCCGGCGGGAAAAAAGCCTCCGGGCGATTCGGCGAGGCGGAAGGTTCGGCCACGGGCGAAGTGTCGAAAACTTCGGGTTTTTGGGGACGCGGAAAGGCCTCCGACACCTCCCGCAGCGCGTAAAGGGCCGCATCCCACAACAGGCTGCCGAGCCCGCCCGCCAGGGCGAGGACGACCGCGAACAGACCGGCGATGAAAAAACGGTTGTGCCTGCGAACGGCCCGGGGGACCAGGTCGGGCCGGTCTTCCGCGTGGGCGGCCCAGGCCAGATGGGCGCGGTTGAGGGCAAAAACGGCCACGGCCAGCACCGCCGCGCCGCAAACGGTCAGGACACCCTGCAACGGGCGCAGTTCCGGCGCGATCGCGGACGCGATGCTCGCGACGGCGTAAATGCCCACGCCCAGGAAATACCAGGCCTCATATTGCGCGCGCGCGGCGACGGTGGCCCCTTGCAGGACGGCGCCCGCCGTCAGCGCAAAGACGGCGGCGTCTTCCGGCCACGGGCCGCCGGCGGCCCAGTGGCAGGCCCCTCCCGCCGCCAGCGCAAGGGCCAGGCGCTGCCACATCGGCCTCAGCCACAGACTGGCCGCCGCGCCCGCCGCGGACAACGGCGCCGCGAGAACAAGCCACACGCGTTCGAGACGATCCGGAACCAGATAGTGGTCGAAAAGCAAAAACACGGGAAGCAGCATGAACAGTTCGTACAAAGCCGCCGTGGCAAAACGGACCGCATGCCCCGCGCCGAGCGGCGCGCGGGGCCGATCGCCGCCGCTTTCGGTCAAGCCGCCGTCCCCGCCGGGGCCGGGCGCCGTAGAGGGGCGCTCCGCTCCGGGCATGGCTCCATGCACGGATTCGCGGAGGGGGCCGTGCATGGAATCGCGCACGGGTCCGGGTCCGTGCACGGGTCCGTCCACGGGCCTACGCGTGAGCCGGCGCATGGACCGCTTCCCCTTTCGGTTCCGGGATGAACATCCATTCGACGCCGTGACCGAGGGATTCCGCCCGCGCGGCGGCCTGCCGCAACGCTTCCCCCCGGTGGCAGGTGATGAGCAGAAAATCGAGGGAGGCGCCGTTCCGTTCCGCTTCCCGTTCCAGCAGCCAGGCCATGCGGCCCGTCGTTTCCAGTTCCAGTTTGGCCATCGCTTCCAGAAGGTCGGTCAGGTGCGCGGCGCCGCCTGCCGGCGGAATATGGACCGGCTCCCGGGGGCCTCCGGCCAGCCATCCGTTGCACAGAAAACCGGTTTCGATGCCGTGGCGCAGCGCGTAATCCGCGACGGACGCGGCGTAGCGGATGCCTTCTTCGATGCGTTCCGGATCGGTCACCGTTTTCCACATCGTCTCCGTCACTTCCAGGTTGAGGCAGATCACCAGCCGGTGATCCGCCGTGGGTTCCCGCCGGTGCACCTGCAGCCGGCCCGTGCGGGCGGTCGCTTTCCAATGCACGGCGTTCGGCGGATCGCCGGCCTGGTATTCGCGCACGCCGGACGCCAGAAACGGGTCTTCCACGATCCAGCGGCGGACCGGCAGTTCCCCGAGCCAGCCGTGGTTGGGCAACGGAAGTTCGTGCAGCGGGACGGCGCGCGGGTAGACAAGCAGCGTAAGTGAAACCGGGAATTTCCGCGCGGCGCGCACAAGGCCGAAGGGGTCGCCTGCCGTCATCGTGACGGATTCGAGACGGTACCAGCCGCGTTTCGCCAGACGGACCCGGTGGCGGCGAACGATCCGGCGATAGGGGCGCAGGCTGAACAGGCTGATGTGATGCTGAAAAAGCTCGCCGCGGGAAACACCGAAGTTTTCCTGCCGGCCGAAAACCAGGTGGCGGGACATCACCGACTCCAATTTGAGCCACGGCACGGGCAAAAGCTTGCGGTTGGCGATCCGCTCCACCATTTCGATCGTCTCCCCTTCAAACGCCGCCTCCCGCGAAAAATGCCGCTCATAGGTGACGTGACGCAGCGCCCGTTTCTCATACACCCTGGCGAGGACGAACAGAACGATCAGGCCGTACAGCACCATCCAATGGAAGGCCATGGATCCATCCCCCGCTTCAAGGCGAAAGGGATTCCGCCGGCACTTCGATTTCGGCCAGCAGGCCGCGCACGACCTCTTCCGGCCGGGAAGCCCGGCCCGGGGCGGCGTAATGCAGAAGCAGGCGGTGCGCCAGCACCGGCACGGCCAGCCGCTTGACGTCGTCCGGCACGACGTGGTCGCGGCCTTGCACGAGGGCGTACGCCTGGGCGGCGCGCAAGAGCGCCTGGCTGCCGCGCGGACTTATGCCAAGCGCCACGTCGGGATGCCGTCGCGACGCTTCCGCGATGCGCACGATGTAGCGGACGAGGTCGGGATGCACCCGGACCGAAGCCGACAGGCGCTGCAGGTTGACCGCTTCTTCGGCGGAAAGCACCGGGGCGAGGTCGTCCAGCGGGTTGCGCTCCCGGAACCGCTCCAGAATGGCGACTTCGTCCTCAAAAGACGGGTAGCCGAACGAAATGCGCATGAGGAAGCGGTCCAGCTGCGCTTCCGGCAAGGGAAACGTCCCCCGGTGCTCGACGGGATTCTGGGTGGCGATGACCATGAACGGTTGCCGCAGGACGTGCGTTTTGCCCTCGATGGTGATTTGCCGCTCCTCCATGCTTTCCAGCAGGCTCGCCTGGGTGCGGGGCGTGGCCCGGTTGATCTCGTCGGCCAGCAAAATGTGGGTGAACAGGGGTCCGGGACGAAATTCGAACGCGCCCGTCTGCTGATTGAAAAAATAAATGCCGCTTAAATCCGAGGGCAGCAAATCCGGGGTAAATTGCACGCGTTTGAAATCGCATCCCAGGGAGCGGGCCAGCGCTTTCGCCAGCAGCGTCTTGCCCATGCCGGGCACATCCTCGAGCAGGGCGTGCCCGCCCGCCGCCAGGGTGGCCAGCAGCAGGTCGACCGCTTCTTCCCTGCCGACGATCACCCTTCCAATGTTGGCGCGAATCCGGTTGATCCGTTCCGATATTTCCGAGATTTCGGCCGGCCGCAATGCGCCATCCCCCTTCGCGGAACCTCACTTTTTTCAGTATATCACAACCTTGTCTGGGGCGCTTTGTGTGGTATGGTAACGATTGAAAGAGCCTCATCGGAGAGAAGATCATGCCGAAAAGGACGCTTGCCGCGTTGCGAGCCCTGTTCATGCTTGCGGTTTCCCTCGGATCCGTCGTAAGTTCGGCCAACCTTGCGCCTGTAGCATCGCCCGGCCTTTCCCCCGACGGTTCGGCCGGCCCGTCCGGGGGTCGTGTCGGACATCGGCCCGGGCCATCCGCCCGGCATCCCGCGCCCGGGACCATCCTTTTCAATCACAACGGGAAAATCATCCTGTGGAGCCACGAAAAAGGAAAAAACCTGGGTGGAAGAGTAGCGGGAATCGGGCGGAAATCAGGCGGAATCGCGCCGGCATGCTGTTGTTCGACGCCGATCATTTGTGTTATAGTACGATAGAAAACGGGGCGGGAGCGTATCCCGCCTTCCGCGATTCCGGACGAAAAGGAGGGCGAACGCCATGCCTGGCGACAAGGCGGAAGAACGTCCGTCCGGCGCCTGCGCCAGTTCCGCCGTGACCGGTCCGCCCGGGCCGTCCGCTCCTTCCGGCGTCCCCGGAGAAGCCGGCGAATCCGCGTCCTCCGGCTTGCCGGAGAAGTCCGGCAGGGCGCCCGGCTTGACGCATCTGGGCTCCGGAGAGACCCGGTACGCATTTTCCTACGATCCCGATTTGCTCGAGACGTTCGAGAACCGGCATCCGGACCGGGATTATTTCGTGAAATTCAATTGTCCCGAATTCACCACCCTGTGCCCGATCACCGGGCAGCCCGATTTCGGGGCGATCTACATTTCCTACATTCCGGACCGCAAGATGGTGGAGAGCAAGTCGCTCAAGCTGTACCTGTTCAGCTTCCGCAACCACGGGGGATTCCACGAGGACTGCGTGAACACCATCATGAACGACCTGATCCGCGTGATGGAGCCGCGCTACATCGAAGTGTGGGGGAAATTCATGCCCCGCGGCGGCATTTCCATCGATCCGTTCTGCAACTGGGGCCGGCCCGGGACGAAGTACGAGCGGATGGCCGAGTACCGGCTGCTGAACCACGACATGTACCCGGAAAAGGTGGACAACCGGTAGCGCGGGGAGCGGTTTTCGCCGCCGGAAAGCGCTTGGAGGAGAGCGGGACGCGGACGCATGGTTGTGTACCGCGGACGCCGTTTGCTTTGGGAGGAACGTCGGATGAAAGCATGGAAAACGGGCACGGTTGCCCTGTATCTCGCGGCCATTGTCGCCGCCAACGTCATGACGGCGCGCCTGGCCCCTCCGGCCATCGGGCCGTTCATCGTGCCGGCGGGGACGTTTCTGATCGGCGCCACGTTCGTGCTCAGGGATCTGGTCCAGAACGCCATCGGCCGGACGGCCACCTACTTCTGGATCGCCGTGGCCATGGTCCTGTCGGCGGTCACTTCCTACGCGTTGGGGGACACCCTGTGGATCGTGTTTGCGTCCGCGCTTACGTTTCTTTTTTCGGAGACCGTCGATACCGAGCTGTACACCAGGCTGAGGCTGTCCATGAGCCAGCGGGTGCTGGTGAGCGGCACGGTCGGCAGCCTTCTGGACAGCACCATCTTTGTGGTCGTGGGGCTGTCACCGCTGGGCGCAGGTTTCTTGAGCTGGGACCAGGTGGGCCGGGCGATCGCCGGCCAGGCGGTCATCAAGACGGCCCTGCAGCTCGTGGGCGCATTGGCGATTGGCCAGTTTGTAAGATTTAGCAGGGTTAATCATTATTCGCGTTAAATTTTCAAAAGCTGAATTTGAATCGCCGTCTCGACGGAAACGGACACAAGCGACGAGCAACGGAAGACAGGGATTTGCCAGCGCTTCACACGGGAAGGGAGAGGAGACGGCGTGCCCACGTCTACGGCGACCGGGGCGGGCGTCCAAAGGGCCGGTACCGCGGCGGGAAAAGCGGTGATTCCGGTCCTTTTGGCGATCAGCCTCGTCCATTTTCTGAACGACGTCATGCAGGCGGTCGTGCCGGCGCTCTACCCGATTCTGGAAGAGACGCTGAGCCTCACTTACGCGCAGATCGGATGGGTGGCGTTCACTCTCAACATGACCGCTTCGGTCATGCAGCCCTTCGTCGGCCTGTATTCCGACCGCCGGCCATCGCCTTTTATGCTTCCTTTGGGCATGGCGACGAGCCTGCTGGGGATGATCGGCCTCGCGCTGGCGCCCGGCTTCTGGACCGTGCTGTTGTCCGTGGTGTTCATCGGCATCGGTTCGGCCGTTTTCCATCCGGAAGGATCGCGCGTCGTGTATTTCGCGGCGGGCGGCCAGCGGGGATTCGCCCAATCGGTGTACCAGGTCGGAGGCAACGCGGGCGGATCGCTTGCGCCGATTCTGACGCTCCTCATCTTTTTGCCCCTGGGCCAGATCGGCGCCCTCTGGGGAACGGCGTTCGCGGGGGCGGCCATCGCCGTGCTGCTGGCGGTGGTCCCGTGGTACAGGGCCCGCCTGAGGGAATACGGGGAGCGGACCCGCGGCGGGGCGGGGCGGCAAGGCGCCAAAACGGCCGCGCTTTCGTCCGGTTTGGCCAACCATCCCCGCGCCGGACTTGCCATGGGACTTTTGCTGTTTTTCATTTTCGCCCGGGCCTGGTATCATTCCGGGATCGCAAGCTATTACCAGTTCTATCTGGTGGAAGATTACGCCCTGACCAAAGCCCAGGCGCAGATTCCCGTTTTCCTGTTCCTGGCCGGGGGAGTGATCGGCACGCTGTTCGGCGGCTGGCTTGCCGACCGGATCGGCATGAAGCGCACGATGGCCTGGTCCGTCTGCGCCTCCGTTCCGTTTGCCCTGCTGTTTCCGCACCTGCCGCTTTTCTGGATTTATCCCGTCGCTTTCGTGCTGGGTTTTACGATTTTGTCCACTTATTCCGTCAGCGTTGTGTACGGCCAGGTCATCATGCCCGCGAGGGTCGGCATGGCCTCCGGGCTTACGACGGGGCTGGCGTTCGGCCTGGGCGCCATCGGCTCCGTGGTGATCGGCGACGCCGCCGACCGGTATGGACTGACCGACGTGATGCTGGTCATGGGCTTCCTTCCCCTGCTTGGCCTGTGCACGTTGTTCCTGCCCTCCGACCGCCGGTGAAGGGCGGAAGGCGTCCCTCTGAGGGGTGGAGGATATCCCGCAAAGAACGACGGCCGGACCGGCCGCGGAGCGTGACCGCTCACTGCCGGATGCCGGCCTTTCTATTGCCCGTTCCGTTTGCGTCCGGGAATGACGGCGCCTGCCTTCAGCCGGGCGAAGAATCCGGAGATGGCCATTTCCGCCGCGCCCATCACCGCCGAGCGGTCGCCCAGCTCCGCAAACATCAGTTGCAGATGGCGCAGGGGAAAGCTCATGGTTCGCCGGACCACGGTTTTGCGCAGGGAATCTTCCAGCCACGGCCGGGCGCGGGTCATCCGGTTGCCGATGATGACGGCCTCGGGGTTGAACGCGTTCACGATGTTGGCGACGCCGATGCCCAGATATTCCCCCGCCTGCGCGAGCAGCGCCTGCACGTCCTCCCGCCCGGCGGCCGCCGCCGCAAGCAGCCCGTCGAGATCGTCGACGCCTTCGATGCCGCTGTGCTTCGCCCGCTCCAGAAGCGCCCGTTCCGAAGCGTAGGCTTCCCAGCATCCCTGGTTGCCGCAGGCGCAGGGCTTGCCGAAGGCTTCGACGGACATGTGGCCGATTTCGCCGGAAAATCCGGAAGCGCCCTTGTACAGCGACTGCTGCAGGATCAGTCCGGCGCCGATGCCGATGCCGACGCTGACATAGACGAGATTGGAAATGCGGCGCCCGGCGCCGTATTTCTGTTCGCCCAGGGCGCCCGCGTTGGCTTCGTTGTCGATGGTGACGGGCAGCCGGTACCGTTCGGCCAGCCGGTCCCGCAGCGGGACGCCGCGCCATTTCAGGTTGGGGGCGAGAAGCACGGTGCCGCTGTCGTCCACCAGCCCCGGCACGCCGACGCCGATGCCCACGATGCCGTAGGGAGAAGGCGGGGCGAGGCTGATGAGGCCGTCCACGCAGGCGCACAGCTCGTTCAGCACCGGTTCCGGTTCCGTCTGCCGCAGCGCGGTCACGCGTTCAGCGACGATGGCGCCCTTCAAGTCCGTCAGCACGCCGCGGATATAGTTGACGCCCAGATCGACGCCCACCGCGTGGCCCGCCGTGGCCACGAACTCGAGCAGCACCGGCTTCCGTCCTCCGCTGGACTGGCCCGTGCCGATTTCGCACACCAGCGAGCCGTCGATCAGCTCCTGCACGAGGTTGGACACCGTGGCCTTGTTCAGCCCGGTTCTTTCCGAGATCTGCGCGCGGGAGAGCGGGGCGCCCCGCAGGATCGCCTCCAGCACGATGGCCGTGTTGATGCGCTTGATCAGCGTCTGGTCTCCGGTTTCCGTCATCATGCGCGTTCGCGACTCCTTGCCTTTTCCGTGTACATGTCCCGGGGTTTCCCCGTTGATCGCGTTCCATGAATAATACTCCCATTCGATCGCCGGAATTGCAAGCGGGAAGGGCATCCGGGGACGCGATTTCGCCATCCGGGCATCAAGACTTTGTTTATTGCATAGACAAAGTAAGTGTCAAGCGTTATTCTATAGATAAACAAGAAAACGGTTTCGAAGGAGGACTGTCGCCCATGAGCTGGTTTCCCAACGTTCCGAAAATCCAGTACGAGGGACGCGACACCGACAATCCCTTCGCGTTCCGGCACTACAACCCGCAGGAGAAGGTGCTCGGCAAGACGATGGAGGAGCACCTGCGTTTCGCCGTGGCCTACTGGCACACGTTTACCGCCGCGGGGGCGGACCCGTTCGGGGTCGGCACGGCGGTGCGCAAATGGGATTCCCTTTCCCCGATGGACAAAGCCAAGGCCCGCGTGGAAGCGAACTTCGAGCTGCTCGAGAAGCTGGGCATCCGGTTTTTCTGCTTCCACGACGTGGACATCGCGCCGGAAGGAGCCTCGCTGGCGGAGTTCCACCGGAATCTGGACACCATCGTGGCCATGATCAAGGACTACATGAAATCGACAGGCGTCAAGTTGCTCTGGAACACCGTGAACATGTTCACCCATCCCCGCTACGTGCACGGAGCCGGCACCAGCTGCAACGCCGACGTGTTTGCCTACGCCGCCGCTTCCGTGAAGAAGGGGCTGGAGATCGGCAAGGAACTCGGCGCGGAAAACTACGTGTTCTGGGGCGGCCGCGAAGGCTACGAATCGCTGCTCGTCACCGACCTGGCGCTGGAAGAGGAAAACATGGCGCGCCTGCTCCGCATGGCCGTCGAATACGCCAAGGAAATCGGTCTCGACGCCCAGCTGCTCGTCGAGCCGAAGCCGAAGGAGCCGACGAAGCACCAGTACGACTTCGACGCGGCGACCACCATCGCGTTCCTGCAGAAGTACGGGCTCAAGGAGCATTTCAAGCTGAACATCGAAGCCAACCACGCCACGCTGGCGGGGCACACCTTCGAGCACGAGCTGCGCGTCGCGCGGATCAACGGCGTGCTCGGGTCCATCGACGCCAATCAGGGGGACCTCCTGCTCGGCTGGGACACCGACGAATTCCCGACGGACCTGTATTCGACGACCCTGGCCATGTACGAGGTGCTCAAGAACGGCGGCCTCGGCCGCGGCGGCCTCAACTTCGACGCCAAGGTGCGGCGCGGGTCGTTTGAAGACGAGGATCTGTTCTACGCCCACATTGCCGGCATGGACGCCTTCGCCCGGGGTCTCAAGGCGGCGGCCAAGATCATCGAGACGGGCCTGCTGGACAACGTCATCGAGCACCGCTACCGCAGCTGGCGCGAGGGAATCGGCGCGGAAATCCGGGCCGGCAAGCACGACCTGAAATCGCTGGAAGCCTACGCGCTGAAGCTCGATACGATCCGGAACGAGTCGCACCATCTGGAGCGGCTGCGGGCGCAGCTCAACGAGATCATTTTCAGCGTCTGAGACGGGCGCGGCGGATGCATGAGGGCTGGCGCGAATTGCGATCCGAAAGGAGGAGAGCGATTTGAAATACGTGATCGGGGTGGACCTCGGCACCAGCGCGGTCAAGGCGCTTCTGGTCGGGCGGGACGGCTCCGTGCGGGCGGAGGCGTCCCGGGAATATCCGCTGTACCATGAACGATCGGGCTGGAGCGAGCAGGAGCCGGAGGACTGGGTAAACGGCACCCTCGACGCGCTCCGGGCGCTGGTGGCGGAATCCGGCGTCGATCCGGCCGACATCGGGGGCCTCAGCTTCTCGGGGCAGATGCACGGGCTGGTGCTGCTGAACGAAGCGCATCGGCCCGTGCGGCGGGCCATCCTGTGGAACGACACCCGCACCACGGAGCAGTGCCGCCGGATCGAGCGGACCCTGGGGGACCGGCTGCTCGCCGTGACCCGCAATCCGGCCCTGGAAGGCTTCACCCTGCCGAAAATCCTGTGGGTCCAGGAGCACGAACCGGAGGCGTGGGCGAAATCGCGGCTGTTCCTGCTGCCGAAGGATTACGTGCGCTTCCGCCTGACCGGCGCCGTCCACATGGACCTGTCCGACGCCGCCGGCACGCTGATGCTGGACGTGGCCGGAAGGAAGTGGAGCGAAGAAGTGCTCGGGGCGTTCGGCATCCCGGCCTCCTTCTGCCCGCCGCTGCTTGAAGCCGGCGGATTTGCCGGGCATCTGAACGAAGAGACGGCGCGGCGCACGGGGCTGTCTGCGGACACCCGCGTGTTCGCCGGCGGGGCGGACAACGCCTGCGGCGCCATCGGCGCGGGGGTGCTGGCCCCGGGGCGGACGCTGTGCAGCATCGGCACCTCCGGCGTCATTCTCACGTATGAGGCCGACGCTTCGGCGGATTACCGCGGCAAGGTGCACTTCTTCAACCACGGGCAGCCGGGAGGGTTCTACGCCATGGGCGTGACGCTGGCGGCCGGCTACAGCATGAGCTGGTTCCGCCGGACGTTCGCGCCCGGGGAATCGTACGACCAGCTGCTGGCCGGCGTCGGCGACATCCCGCCGGGTGCGGGCGGGCTGCTGTTCACGCCGTATCTGGTCGGGGAGCGGACGCCCCACGCCGATTCCGTCATCCGCGGCAGCTTCATCGGCGTGGACGGATCGCACACCCGGGCGCATTTCGGGCGGGCGGTCATGGAAGGGATCACCTTCTCCCTGAACGAATCGCTGGACATTTTCCGCCAGGCCGGCAAATCGGTGGACACCATCGTTTCCATCGGCGGCGGCGCCAAAAATCCGGTGTGGCTGCAGATGCAGGCGGACATTTTCGGGGCGCGGGTGCAGTCGCTGGCCAGCGAACAGGGGCCGGGGCTCGGCGCGGCGATGCTGGCCGCCGTCGGCTGCGGCTGGTATCCGGATCTCGCGTCGTGTGCCGAAGTGTTCGTGAAGCCGGCGAAAACCTATGAGCCCGACCCGGCGCGCACCGAAACCTACCGGCGGCTGTTCCGCATCTACCAGGACGTGTATCGCCACACCCGCGAACTGAACGCCGCCCTGCGGGAGTTCCGCCAATAGGAGAGGAGAACGGGGAAGAGCCGGTCGCCATCCCGTCCGGTGGATGGTGGCGGGCTCTTCTTTGTTTTTTGCAGTCGGAGAAACCGTTCCGGGGCATGTTGGTGCTGCATTTGGCGGGATCATGGTGTAATCTTGAAAAAGAAATGTCGAAACCGCGCAACAGGAGAAAAGGGAGGGGCGGACCCTGGAACAACGCGTAAGGACGAAGGTGGCGCTGGTGACCGGAACGTCGAGCGGATTCGGTCTGTTGACGGCCGTCCGGCTGGCCCGGTCCGGGTGGACGGTGTACGCCGGCATGCGGGATCCCGGCCGGGGCGGAGAATTGGCGGCCCGCGCGCGGGCGGCCGGCGTCGAAGCGAAAATTCGGCCCGTGCGCCTGGATGTGACCCGGGAAGACGAAATCCGCGCCGCCGTGGAGACGGTCCTGGCGGAATCCGGCCGGATTGACGCGCTGGTCAACAACGCTGGCATCGCAACAGGCGGCTTTGTCGAGGAAGTGCCGCTTGAGCGATGGAGGGAACTGTTCGAGACCAACGTGTTCGGCCTTGTGGCCGTCACGCGGGCGGTGTTGCCCGCCATGAGGCGGCAGGGCGGGGGCCGGATCGTGCTTGTGGGCAGCGTCAGCGGCCGCTTCGGTTTCCCCGGGCTCGCGCCCTACTCGGCTTCGAAGCACGCCGTCGAAGGCCTGGGCGAATCGCTGCGGCTGGAGCTGGCGCCGTTCGGCATCCGTGTCAGCATCGTTGAACCCGCTTCGTACCGCACGCCCATATGGGACAAGGGACTGCGGGACGCGACGCTTCCCCCGGACGATTCCCCGTACGCGCCGCTGTACCGGAAACTGCAGCCGCTTCTCAGGAAATCCGCGGAAAACGGCGGCGATCCGGAGAAGGTGGCCGCCGTCATCGAGCGGGCCCTGACGGACCGCAGGCCGAAGCTGCGGTATGCGCCGAGCCGGCAGGAGCGGGCGGCGACGGCGCTCAAGGCCCTGGTGCCGTGGAGCTGGATCGAGTGGCCGATCCGCCGTATCCTGGGCAAGGCGGGCGAACCTCCGGGAGGCTGATCCGGCGCTGTCCGCGGGAAAAGTGATTTTGCCGCATGGAGAGTACCATAAATCGACAATTTATGATATGATGGAAGCCAAATCCTTGACGGATGGAAGCAGGACGGCCGCGGGGATGCCCGCGGCCTGATTTTGTATGCGGGAGGCGGGCCCCATGATCCGCGTGTTGCTGGTGGACGACGAGGAAGACGCGCTCAATTTGCTGGAAATCTTGCTGGACAGGATCGGGGATGTGGAAGTCGCCGGGAGACACACGAATCCGGCCCGGGCTGTCGAGGCCTTGCGCGAATCGCCGGTGGACGCCGTGTTTCTGGACAACGAGATGCCGGGCATGTCGGGCATGGAAGCGGCGCGGAAAATGCGGGAAATCCGGCCGGAGCTGCCCATCGTGTTCACCACGGCGTATTCGGAATACGCGGTGGAGGCGTTCGAGATCCAGTCGACGGACTATCTGCTGAAGCCGCTGGCCCGGGCCCGGCTGGAAAACGCGGTGTCGCGCATCCGGCAGGCCGTATCCGGAACCCGCGCTGGCGGAGATCCGCCGGACTTCTCCATCTGTTGCCTGGGAGGCTTCTCCATCACCCTGCCGGGCGGCGACCGCCCCCTGACGCTGCCGTGGAAAACCAACAAGGAGAAAGAGATTTGCGCCTTCCTGGTCCACCACGGGGAGAAGCACGTGGACAGCGCCCTGATCATCGAAGCGGTCTGGCCGGAACACGATCTGGACAAAGCGAGAACGTACCTTTACACTTGCCTGTCCTATCTCCGCAAAAATTTCCAGCAGCACGACCTGCCCATGCGGATCGAAAAAAACGGCAGCGGCTTCGCCCTCCGGCTGAACGGCGCACCGGTGGACGCGCCGGCCTTCGAGGGACTTCTGGACGGCATCCTGTCGGCGGAGACGCCGGACGAACGGTTGTACGACCGGATCAACGGCATGTACCGGGGCGAATACATGGAAGGCTGCGACTATCCCTGGGCGGAATTCAAAAAAGATACCATCAACGCGAAATATCTTCGCGCACTTCGCAGCATGCACCATCATTTCCGGCGGCAGGGAAACGGGGCTCTCGCGGAGGACTGCCTGCGGCGGGTTCTCGCGATCGCGCCGGATTCCGAGCCGGACGGCCGCGAACTGATCCGGCTGCACCTGGAAACCGGCAACCGGAGCGAGGCGCTGCAAGTCTACCGCCAACTGGAAAGGTTCATGAACAACGAGCTCGGCGTCGGGCTGGAAGAGGAGACGGTCCGATTGTACCGGCAGATGGAAGGTTCGGGATGAGCGGACCATGAGGACGAAAATCGGGGCGGCGTCGGTCACGCTGGCCATACTGGCGATTACATACGGATTGTTTTTTTTCTATTTCTTCCGTGACACCCGTGAAATGCCCAAGGCGGAAAACGGATCCCTCGACCTGACCGGATGGCGGTTCGCGGAGGGCGGCGCCGTGCCGCTCGACGGCGAATGGGAGTTTTATCCCGGACGGCTCCTCGGTCCGGAGGATTTCGCCGCCATGGACGCCGAAGGCGGCGGCACGCCGGAGTACATACGGGTGCCGGGATCGTGGTCCGGCCGCATGGAGACGCTGGGCGCGGCGACCTACCGCCTCCGGGTCATGGTCGACAATGCGGATCTCATGTACGGATTGAAAACGTCGTCCATCCAGATGTCCAACCGCATCTTCGTGGGCGGTCATGCCGCGGGCCAAAGCGGGGTTCCGGGGGAACGGCAAAATTACGAAGCGGTTAACCGGCCCTACGCGGGCTATTTCACCCTGAAGCCCGGCTGGAACGAGATTGTCGTGCAGGTGGCCAACCATGAATTTCCCGCCAGCAGCGGCATCAACGAGTCGATCTATTTCGGGCAGGCGGCGCAGATTTCCGATCTCCGCGACAAGGCGCTCACCCATGACTGGATCACGGTCACGGCTTTCCTTATCATGGGGCTTTATTTCATCGGGCTCTTTACCCAGCGCAAGAATGACGCGTCCCTGCTTGTGCTGGGTCTGGTGTGCGTACTCATTGCCGTGTTTACCAGCACGCGCGGGGAACGGGTGTTGTTTTCGGTGTTCGGCGATTTGCCGTTTTGGCTCTATCTTCGCGTCCAGATGCTTTCCGCGGTGGCCGGGGGGATGGGATTTTTCCTTTACGCTTACACGGCGTTCCGCCAATTCTGCTCCAAATGGCTGGTTCGCGCGGGTGTGGCATCCGGGGCGGCGCTGGCCGTCTGGACGCTGTTTTTTATTCCCTGGTGGGCCACGGGCGTGTACCGGCAGCTGGTCACGCTGTACGCCACCCTCCCGCTGGTCTATGTGATTTATGTGTTTGTCCAAGCGGCGTTCCGCAGAGTGGAAGGCAGCCTGCATCTGGCCGTGGCCGCCGTCGCGCTGAACGTCTATGTGCTGGTGCAGAACCTGAACGTGTATTTTGGCGTCCCGGTAAACGCGCTGCCTCCTTTTGAACCGTTCGTGCTGCTCCTCATGCTGGCTCTCCTCATGTCCCTCCGGTTCTCGAACGCGTTCCGCAAGATCGAGGAGCTTTCCGTCCAGCTGCAGAAATCGGACAAGCTGAAAGACGAGTTTCTGGCCCGCACGTCCCACGAATTCAAGTCGCCCCTGCACGGCGTCATGCACATCTCCCGATCGCTGCTCGAAGATTCCCGGAATCCGCCGACGGCGGAGCAGCGGGAGAAACTGCTGCTTGTGACGGGCATTACCGAAAGACTGACCCGGCTGGTTTACGATATCTTGGATCTTTCGAAACTCAAACAGGGAGAACTCGCCATTGATCCGAAACCCGTCGATGTCCGCTCGGCGGTGGAGACCCAGGTGCGCATGTATTCGTTTCTGGGCGAAGCCCAGAGTACCCGGCTGGTCAACCTGGTTCCCGACCGGCTGCCCTTCGCCATGGCGGATGAAATCCGTCTGAGCCAGATCATCGGCAATCTCCTCGACAACGCGGTGAAGCATACGAAAAACGGGGACATCACGGTATCGGCGGCGGTCAAGGGCGACAAGATCGAAATTTCGGTTCGCGACACGGGCGAAGGCATCGAAGAGCGGCACCTCCCGCACATTTTCGAGGCCTTCCGGACCTTCGACGAGGCGGAAGATCACCGCGGCTTCGGGCTGGGCCTGCCCATCGTGAAGCAACTGGTGGAACTCCAGAAAGGCAACATCTCGGTCTCTTCGACCCGGGGCGCCGGCACGACGTTTACCTTCACGCTGCCCGTCGCCTCTTCCGGAGCGGGAGGAGGGAAAGCTCCGGGCGGAACGGGCGGAGGAAAGGCGCAGTCCGGCAATGGCGGATGGAGAGCGCCGGCCGGCATGGTTGGCGGGAGATCGTCCATCGGTGCGGACGGCGGGAAAACGCCCTCCGGAGCGGGCGGAGGCACAGCGGCGGCCGGCACGGGCGGCGGGAACGGGGCGGCGGAGCCCTGGACGGCGGCTTACCCGGTCAGGACGCTGGATTATGAGTTCGAGACGCCGTATTTTTTGAACCAGCGGGGCGAGCACACCATCCTGATCGTGGACGACCAGTTCCTGAACCTGAAGGTGCTGATGGACGCGCTTCAGCCCCTCGGCTATAACGTGATCGCCGTGAAAAACGGATTCGAGGCGATCGAGCTTTTGGGCAAGCCGATCAAAATCGACCTGGTGGTCCTCGACCTGATGATGCCGGGCATGTCCGGTTACGAAGTGTGCCAGGAAATCCGCAAAACCCATTCGCTGGCGGAATTGCCCGTGCTGATGGTGACGGCGGCCATCGGAGCGCAGGACAAGGTGGCGGCGTTCGCGGCGGGGGCGAACGATTTCCTGCCGAAGCCGTTCGATCTGGCGGAACTCAAGGCGCGGATCGGCAGCCTCCTGGCGCTCAAGGATTCACTGGCCAAGGCGGTGGATCTGGAAGTGGCGTTTCTGCAATCGCAAATCAAGCCGCATTTCCTGTACAACGTGCTGAACAGCATCGTGGCTTCCAGCTATACGGACGTGGAGCGGTCCCGCAAGCTCACGTCGGATCTGGCCGATTATCTGCGCGCCAGCTTCCGGTTCAGCCATACGGAAAAAAGAATTTCCTTCGAAGAGGAGCTCGACCTGATCCGCAGCTACGTCGAAATCGAGAAAGCGCGCTTCAAGGACCGGCTCCGTTTCGAGGCCGACATCGCGGAAGGCATGATGATGATCCATCTGCCGCCCCTCCTGATCCAGCCGCTGGTCGAAAACGCGATCCGGCACGGGATCGGCCGCCGGATCGCGGGCGGAACCGTGAGGCTCAAGGCTTATGAGGAGGACGGGGACTATTGCTTCGTCATCGAGGACGACGGGGTCGGGTTCGACAGCGGCGAGCCGCTTGCGCCGCCGGACGCCCCATCGGAGCGGCGGCAGGGAGTGGGTCTGGTCAACATCAACAAACGGTTGAAATACGAATACGGCACGGGGCTCAAGATCGACAGCGCCCCCGGACAGGGGACGAGGGTAACGGTGCGGATTCCCGCGGAGCTGGCCTGAACGGCCGGCTTATTTTTTTTCAAATCGCACAAAGGTTTAAGGTTTTTTTAATGTCCGCTTCTGTAGGATGGGGGTGAATTCTTGCAAGGAGGAAAAAATGGATGACCATTTCATTCGGCAACTTTCGCTTCGCCGGGCCATCGGGCCGTCGCCGGATAACGGGGATGGCAGCGGCGCTTCTAATTTTGCTGCAGCTTGTCCTGCCGTGCGCGATGCCGACGGCCTGGGCCGATCCGGCGCTGGAGGGGGAGGGCACGCAGGCGAACCCGTACAAGATCTCGAACGCGGAAGAATTGATGGCGATCGCGGACGATCCCGGCGCGTACTATGAACTGACCGGGAACATCGATCTTTCCGGACATGTCCCGTGGAACCCGCTCGGAACGTTCAACGGACATTTGGAAGGAAACGGCCACAAGATTACGGGCCTGATGGTCAACACGACCGGGGACCACGCGGGTTTGTTCGCGAACATCGGCAGCGACGGGGTGGTCCAGAACCTGGTGCTGGAGAATGTGTCCGTCATTGCAAACGGTCTCTACAGCAACGCCGGAGCTTTGGCAGGGATGCTGCAAGGCTCCGTAAGCAACGTCCGCGTGTCGGGAGGAAGCGTTTCGGGAATTGCCTACCTGGCGGGCGGACTGGTCGGGTCGATGTTCACGGGAGCCCAGATTTCCAAAAGCTGCTCCCAAATCCAGACGGAAAGCCAAGAAACTCTCTCCAACGTGGGCGGACTTGTCGGATATCTAACAGGGGGCACAATATCGGAATCCTGTGTGACGGGCCCAGTCACCGGAGAGTTCGCGGTCGGCGGACTGGCGGGATACGCATTGAACGCCTCGATTGTCGACAGTTATGCGACGGGAACGGTGACGGGATCCTACGTTGCCGGCGGTCTGATCGGAATGACCGCCGGACCGGTGTCCCTGGAGCGCGTCTATGCGGCAGGGGCGGTAACCGGCGGGATGACCGTGACGGGAGCGCTGGTCGGCATGAAGTCCACTGACGACGATGTGAGTGCGGAGGATGCCTATTACGACGAAGACGCCACCGGCCAGTCCGACGCGGACGGCACGGCGTTGTCCAGCGAAGAAATGGGCGACGAATCCTCTTTCAACAACTGGGATTTCGACACGCTCTGGCATATGGACGCCCGGAACGGAAGACCGACGTTTCTCCGGGACGACAGCCTTGCGCCGGTCATGAGCGGAGCGGTCGTCTCCAATGACGAGCCCGGCAAAGTGGTGGTGGATTTCTCCGAAAAAATTCTGGCCGATGACGAAGCGCTGATCCGCTTCTCCGTCTCGGTGGACGGCACGGAAGTTGACATCGAAGACGCCCGGCTTGGGACGGACGGAAAACAACTGGTCCTGACGCTGGCGGAATCCGTGGAGTACGGCCAGGAAGTGAAGGTCTCCTACTCCGCATCCGCCCCGCCCGTCACCGACAAGGCGGGGAACCCGATGGCTTCGCATGAGATTGAGGCGGAAAACGAGGTGGAGGAACCGAACGATTCCGATCCTTCCGATTCCAATCCGTCCGATCCCGATCCGACCAACCTGGAAGTCGTTTCGGTTTCTCCGGAGGACAACGCGACGGGAGTCGCGGGGGTTACCCAGCTCTCCATCAGGTTCAATCAGCCGGTGGAAGCGGCGGCCGGCAAATTTATCTATATCATGAATGAGAAGGGCACCGTGGCGGAACAGATCGGGGCGAATTCCCCCAAAGTGCAGGTCGATGACAAGACGGTGACGATCCGGCTGAACGCGGAACTTGCGCCCCTGACGAATTTCTATGTCATTGTGGAAGCCGGCGCATTCGAGACCGCCGAGGGCGACGCGTTCGGCGGCATCTATAATCCCGCGGACTGGAACTTCACGACGGCCGCGGATCCCGACGCCAATTGGGTGAACGCCGGCAATCCGGGATTCACCGCGGGCGGGGCGGAATATCCCGATCTGAAGGCCGGCAAGGACGGCACGCTGTATGTGGTGTTCCGGGACTACGCCCATGACGGGAAAGCCACGGCCATGAAACTGGGCCCGAGCGACTCGGCGTGGTCGCTGGTCGGCGAGGCGGGCTTCTCGCCAGGGGAGATCGGAGCGCCGTCGCTCGTGGTGGACGGGAGTACGCTGTACGTCGCGTTTGCCGCCGTCGACGAAGATGACCTGGCCGCCATCTACGTCCTGCAGTATGCGCTGAACGGCAGCGGCGAGTGGGAGCCGGCAGGCGAAAGAATTCCGGTCGGAACACTCGAACCAAGTCTTCTGCTGGATCAGGATCCCCAGCCTTTCCTCCACGTATATCTGGGAGAGCTTTACGTCGCCTATCGCGACGGTTTCCCATGGGGCGGTCTGACGGTGCGGAAGCTGGCGGAAGGCGGCGTGTGGGAATGGGTAGGCCAGGCGGAGTTTTCTCCGGGCGATATTTTCGATCCGACCTTGGTTACCTTTGAAGATTTGCTGTATGCCGGGTTCCACGACTACGACTTTATCGGACATTTCAGCGCCACCGCCATGCGGTACGATGCCATGTCCGAAGAATGGAAGCCGGCCGGCGAGCGCGGCATCACCTCCTCCGAGGTGTTTTATCCCACCCTGGTAACGGACGGGACCCGGCTCTATTTCGTATATTCCAATAATGCCTACCAAGCCGCCGCGATGGGCTACAGCTCGGAAACGAATATTTGGTATGGGATCGGCGGCGGCGCGTTCTCCACAGGCCAGGCTTACGGAACGACCGCCTGGGCCGGGGACGGCGCACTGTACGCCGCGTTCACGGACGAGGGGCACGGCAACAAACTGGTCGTGAAGAAATATGCGGGCAGCTCCTGGGTGTCGGTGGGCAACGACGGATTTACGCCGGACGAGGCCTACAATCCGTCCCTGGTCGTGTTCAACAGCCTGTCCGGCAGCGTGCCCTATGTGGCCTTTGAGGACGCAAACCGGGAAGGCAAACTGACCGTCATGAAGTTCGGCACGTTCAACCAGCCGCCCGTGGCGAAGAACGTCGGCATCGAGGGCGATCTGAAGACGGGCGAGACGGTGGAAGGGACGTACACGTTCACGGACGCCGAAGGCGACGAGGAAGGCGAGTCGCTGTATCAATGGTATACGGCGGACAACGAGGAAGGCGGGAACAAGACCGCCATCGCCGGAGCGACGGATCTGGAGCTGGATCTCACGCTCGATCTGCTGGACAAGTATCTCATCTTCGAAGTGACGCCGGTCGCCGAGACCGGAACGAGGAAAGGGGCCAAGGTTTCCAGCGCGCCGCAGGGGCCGGTCACGAAGCCGGACGCGCCGCCGGCGCCGAATGTCACGGCCGACGACACGCTGAACGTCATCGTCGGCGCCGATGAAACGATGGAATATTCCACGGACGGCGGCGCCACCTACACCCCCTACGACCCGGCCCATCCGCCGGTGTTCGCCGGCAACGTCACGGTGCTGGTGCGGGTCAAGGCGAACGAAACGACGGGCGCGCCGGTCGGCGCGGCCAAGACGCTGACGTTTACGGCGAAT
>ERZ795042.620-NODE-620-length-26921-cov-81.797402_pt1 | contig 26921 bp, 26 predicted proteins | sample MGYA00375126_ERZ795042 | MGnify/ENA primary metagenome ERZ795042 (study PRJEB30171, sample SAMN05518105) | compost metagenome | isolation source: Feedstock adapted compost from Newby Island compost facility, Milpitas, CA | place: USA:Newby Island compost facility...
GAAGCGGAAGGGGAGTCTACTATATGGCTGTCACCACGAGTGTTATCGGGCAACCATTGCCTCGGTTGGATGCAGCTCCGAAGCTGCAGGGTCATGCCCGCTACGCTGACGACATGCAGCTTCCAGGTATGCTCTATGCTCGTCTTGTGACTGCTCCGTATGCCCACGCAGTCATTCGTGGCGTTGACGTTGCTGCAGCGCAGGCGATGCCTGGAGTGGTCGCGGTCTTCACTGGACGCGATCTTTTGCCGGATGGGCCAGAGCCGGCTGAGCGAGCTCGAGCGCTCCTTGCGCGCGACAAGGTGATCTACTACGGTCAGCCAGTTGCTGTTGTCGTTGCTGAACAGCCAGATATTGCCGCTGATGCTGCTGAACAGGTGCATGTTGATTATGAGCCGCTCCCGGTTGTCGTCGACCCAATCGCGGCGATGCGTCCTGATGCGCCGGCGATTCGGCCAAAAGAACTCGAAGGCGAATGGGCAGAGGCGGGTATGCACGCAACCGTTGGCGGCGGGGAAGAGCTGGATGTCCGTCGGCTGCCCGCCAACATCACGAACGCTGTTCGCTTCCGCCGTGGCGATGTTGCGCGTGGTTTTGCCGAAGCTGATGCTGTCGTTGAACGTACCTATCGCACGCCGTTCGTCCATCAGTCCTATATCGAGCCGCATGTGAGCCTTGCCGTGCCCGAGCGCGATGGAAGCCTGACGATCTACACCTCTACCCAAGGCCAGTTTTACTGTCGCAATGTTGTTGCGAGCACGCTTGGGTTCCCAGCTGACCGCGTAACGGTGGTGCCGATGGAGGTTGGTGGGGGCTTTGGTGGCAAAACAGTACTGCTGGAGCCGCTTGTTGGTGCGCTTGCCCTGCGCCTCGGACGGCCGGTCAAGCTGACCTTGACGCGAACGGAGGAGTTTCTGCTCGCTACGCCGGCGCCGGGCGCCATCTTCGAACTCAAGATTGGCGGACGCCGCGACGGTACTCTCACTGCGCTGCAGGCCCGGGTCATCTTTGATAGTGGGGCCTATCCTGGTACGCCTGTCAATGTTGCCTTGCTGCTCCTCGGTGGTTACTACCGTTGCCCAAACTTACTGCTCGAGGGGTATGAAGTGTTGACGAACAAGCCTGGGGTTGGTGCATACCGGGCGCCGGGTGCCACCCAAGCGACATTCGTTATTGAGCAAGCAGTTGATGAATTGGCCCAACGTCTTGGCTGGGATCCCCTTGCGTTCCGACTGCAGAATGCTTCAGATGAGGGTGATCTAATGCCAAATGAACAGCCATGGCCGACGATTGGCTTGCGGACAATTCTCGAGCGCATGCAGGCGCATCCGCTCTGGCAGCAGCGGCATAGCTTGCCGCCCCATGAGGGAGTTGGAATTGCCGTGGGGGGATGGCCAGGAGGCGTTGAGCCGTGCGCAGCTAACGTCCGTTTAAACCACGATGGCACACTCACTGTCACCGTTGGCTCCGTTGATATCACTGGAACCAGTACAGTCCTGGCGATGATTGCAGCAGCTGTGCTTGAGCAGCCACTGGAACGGATTCGTGTACGCACCTTGCCGACGAACACGGCGCCCTATGCCGGAATGAGCGGTGGGAGCAAGATCACCTACACGGTCGGTGCAGCAGTGCAAGCTGCAGCCGAGGATGCTCGTCGGCAGTTGCTCGAGATCGCTGCCCAGGAACTGGAAGCGGCCGTCGAGGATCTTGAGTTGCAGGATGGGCGCGTGCAGGTGCGTGGCGTGCCCGATCGCTTTGTGACGTTTGAGCGAATTGCCCAGCGCAGCATGAGCTTTGGTGCACCATATCCGCCGGTCTACGGTACTGGCCGCTCGGCGATTACCCGCTCATCACCTGGATTTAATGGGCAAATCGCTCACGTCCGTGTCGACCCTGAGACTGGCGACATCACTGTGCTTCGGCTTGTGGCAATTCAAGATGTCGGGCGGGCATTGAATCCTGCACTGGTGACTGGGCAGGTGCACGGTGGTGCAGCGCAAGGTGTTGGCTGGGCTCTCCACGAGGGGGTGTACTACGGCGATGATGGACGACCACTGAATCCCAGTCTGCTTGACTATGATGTGCCGAAGGCGCCGAGTGTGCCGCCAATCGAGGTCGAGTTGCTCGAAATCCCGTCGGCCTACGGGCCATTTGGCGCGAAGGGTGTCGGTGAGCCGCCCGTCGTGCCAACAGCTGGCGCGATCGCAAACGCCATTGCTGCAGCCACTGGTGTTCGCCTAACCGAATTGCCCATCACTGCGCCAAAAGTGCTCGCTGCTCTCCGTGAGCGATCGAGTACTGCTTCATAAGATCATGAAGACTGCTGCAGCCCGAGGCCACACGCACTCTCTCGGGCTGCAGCTCGACCACTCATGTCAGCGGAATGCCGCCTTTTGTCCATGCAGCGGCGTCCGCGAGCCGTACTGTATGTGCCTCGTTTAGGGGCCTTGCGTGAGGCTACTGAGATCCGGCCATTCATAGACCCGTGCCGCGAGCGGCACTCCGCCAATCTCAATGGTCTGGGTTCGCATCCAATGGCCACCGAGCGCCTCGTAAAACCCACAGGCTGGGTTGGCTTCAAGCACCACGACGACCATCTTGTTCCACCCTCGTGCGAGGAGCTCCCGTGCAAAAGCTGCGACGAGTTGGCGGCCAATCCCGCGCCGTTGGAAAAGGGGCAGGACGTAGAGCGCATAAAGCTCACCGAGAGACTGCGCGTCTTCTGAACGTGCTCGACCCCCGGCTGCATAGCCGATGATCCCAGCGACGGCATGCACAGCAACGATGACGAAGGGCTGGGTAGTATCAGCACAACTCCGTTCGATAAATGTGGCCCAGCGCTTCGTGCGCTCTGCTTCATCCATCGTGTCGAGGAACGTGTCCGGGACAATACCGCGATACGTCGCTTGCCACGTCTTGACTTGAACGTGGGCGATTGATGCCGCATCTTCAATACGCGCCGGACGGATCGTGATCGGCTGGTCAGTGGTTGCTGTCACACTGTTTAGCCCCAGTGGCTCCGGATCAGCACATCGATGACCATCGCCAAGAAGAGGAGACCAAGATACTGCATTGAGTAGAAGAAGACCTTCCGGGCAATCCGGTCATCCCGCTCACGAAGCAACTGGGCTGTCAGCCAGATGAAGCGGGCGCCGAGCACGAGTGCAGCTATCAAGTAGAAAAGCCCAAGCGCGCCAGTGGGATAGAACGCGAGGCTGGCAAGCACCAGAAGCACCGTGTAGAGGAAGATCTGGCGGCGTGTTTCCTCTTCACCACGGACGGCGGGCATCATTGGGATCCCGGCGACGGCATAGTCCGTGCGCTTGTAGAGCGCGAGCGCCCAAAAGTGTGGGGGTGTCCAGGCGAACACGACGAGGAACATGAGCAGCGCGGGCAGGCTAATCGTATGCGTAATTGCGGCCCAGCCGACGAGCGGCGGCACTGCGCCAGCTGCACCGCCGATCACGATGTTCTGTGGGGTCGTTCGCTTGAGCCAAATGGTGTAGACAAAAACGTAGAACAGGTTCCCAGCGAGTGCGAGGAGTGCGGCAACTGGGTTGACAAACGCGGTGAGGAGGTAGACGGCCAGCACAGAGAGGGTCACACCGAAAATCGCCGCATGCTCGGGACGCAGCCGGCCTTGTGGCAACGGACGCGTCCGCGTCCGGGTCATCAACGCGTCGGCGTCGCGATCCCAGAAATGGTTGATCGCTGCAGCTCCGCCGGAAGAGAGCACTCCACCGAGCAATGTCCAAAGCAGGGTATGCCAGGCTGGCCAGCCGCGTTCGGCAACGAGCATGGCGCAGAACGTTGTCAAAAGCAGCAGCACCATGACGCCTGGCTTCATTAATACCCAGTAGTCACGGAGAACTTGCATGGCGCGCTGAACCCGGAACTGTCGACGTACCGGGACGGGAGCAAGGCCAAGCTGATCAGCTGTCAGGGCAAGTATGAGCAGTGCCCAGAGGAATGCTGACACTGCAAGGTGGGCAGCACGCACGGCGGGGTTCAGCTGGAACCAGACAGTCGCTGCTCCCACAAACACCTGCGCGATGAACAACGCGAGGGCGGCGATCGTAAGTCCAGTGACCAGGGGCGAGACTTCACGCCGCCACGCGCGCCAGGTTGTCAGAACGAGGAGTAGCAACGTTGCGAGCGCCAGCCATCGGTGGATGAGCTGGATGTCAACAGCACTCCAGCCCTCTGGTAACCAGCTCTGGCCACATATCGGCCAGTCTGGGCAGGCAAAACCGCCTCCTCGAACAGCGGTGTATGTCCCACTGACCAGTAAAACGAACAGCATGCCACTTGTTATCCAGCCGAGCCAGCCGAGAACCGGCTTGGCGGGTACAGGATGTCGCTGCTCGGTCAGTGCCCGGGTTGCTAAGATAAGGGTGGTTGCCAAATAGACAAGCGAAACGCCCAGGTGAAGGGCAACTACCGGAGCGCTCAGCCGTGTTCGCACGGTGAGCGCGCCGAGACCTGCTTGAACAAGGACGAGGCTAAGGGCGAGGAGTCCAAGCCTGCTATACCACCGATCGCGCGCACGGTTCTGCCAGGCGGTGTAGGTCAAGCCAGCCGTGAGGACGATAACAATGAGGGCCCCAAGACGATGGAGCACCTCGACCAAAGCGAGAAGATCAGCACCGGGTAAGAGTCGGCCGTTGCAGAGCGGCCAATCGGTGCCACAACTCAGTCCAGCTCCAGAAATTCGAACTGCCCCGCCAATGACAATCAGCAGATAGGCCGCGGCTGCCGTTACCCCAGCAAGCCATTGAAGTCGCCGCTGCCCAGTCTGGGAGGTCGCCATGGTTTCCCCACCTCGCCATTAGCCATTCGTGCCGCCAGCCTCTGCCAGCAGCACGTTCAGTATCAATGATACGTCGGCAGATTACAGCGCGAAGGATGGTAGCATGGTGCCCGCTTAGCTCGCTGGCGCTTGTGAGCCGATCTTCGATTGAATCGCCTGCAAAACAACCCGGTCACGTTCGACCAACGTCTCCAAGTAGCGGCGCAACGTCATGCGCCCGCGCGGGGTGTTGAATTCTTGCTGCCAAACCTCGTCGGGCAGATCGCGTACCATTGCAAGCGTCGCCTCGCGCGCTGTCCCGAACTGACTCAAGAGCACGTTGGGGGCAAGTCCAAGCGCGGTCTCATGCAAGGCAACCATGGCCTCTTGTTCATCGTCACTAATGGCGGTTTCCCCAGTGCGGATCATCTCTTTAATTGCTTGGGATGCGTTCAACTCGCGGTTGCGGAGCCGATAGAGAATCCCAGCCAGTGACTCGGGTTCTCGGATTGGGTCGCCCCACACCTCCCGTTGGGCTAACTTCGGCCGCAGCGTCAGGTTTAGCTCGCGATACGTTGCGATCAGCGCGTCAATGACGTCGCGGTCGGCCATGAGCACAATATCCCTTCACCCAACTATCCACCTACCTATGCCACTCCAGCGTCCCGGCCACATATCTAGCTCGAGTATCGCAGACGATCCGCCTCGTGCAAACAGGTTCTTCTCGACTGTCCGGCCGGCATGCATTGCTGGACGTGCGATATAGTATCGCAGGAAAACGGTGAGACGGACGGAGAGCATGGCATGCAAATCCATCGCTCAGTCAGCACGCCAATGCGCTGCCCGCTGTGCAGGCGGCCGCTCAGCGATGTCCGTATCCATATTCTTGGTCACGTCACGGCGAAGGTGCCCTGGCAACTTCATGCTGGTCGATGCCCAGAGCATGGATGGTTTCAGGCTGAGGTGATTAACAAGCCACCACGGGAGATTTTCCCGGTCCATCGCCCAGGTGGTGCGACGCGCCGTATTGTGCTCGGTGGCAAAGAACTCTATGCTTTCCCGACTATCTGGAATAGTCTGGATACGCGACAAGAAGTCGATCCCTTCGATCCGCGATTCTGGGAAGTCGACTGGGCACGTCTCGGGGTTCGCCCACCGGCCCAGCCTTCAGTGGCGGAAGGCGCCAGCTGATGCCTGAATTGCCCGAAGTCGAAGCAGCTCGCCGGGGCATCGCCGAGCAATTGGTCGGCAAGACGCTCGTCGGCTACACGCTCTATCGGCCAAGCTTGCTGCATGCGCCTGACGGGCTTTCGCTCGACCAACTCGTCGGCCAGCGGCTTGTTGCAGTGAACCGCTGGGGGAAACACCTGTGGCTTACCTTTGAGCAGCTTGGGTTGCTGTTGCATCTCAAGCTCACTGGCCAGCTCGTTGCTCGCGGTGCGGCAATCCCCGGCTTCGCTGCGGGCCATCCTGTCCCAGCCTACGACGCCCCGTTGCCACACAAGTCGACTGCATTACAACTGGATTTCTGCCCCGACGCCCATCTCTATCTCACGGATGTGCGGAGCTTCGCCCGGGCTTGGCTTTGGCCCCCAGAGGCGATTGTCGCGATGGTGCAAGAGCTCAGGCTTGGTCCAGACCTCCTCTCCCCGGACTTCACCCGTGAGGCCTTTATCCAGCGGCTAACACGCCGCCGGGAAGGTCAGCTGAAGCCAGTCCTCCTGGACCAGCGTGTGGTCGCCGGCCTTGGCAACATTTACGTCGATGAAAGCCTGTGGCAAGCCCAGCTTCACCCTGCTCGCCGGGTTGGCACGCTCACCCTGCCAGAAATTGACCGCCTCTATGAGGCGATCAAGACGGTGATGGAGGTGGCTGTGCCGATCGGCGGTGCCCGCATCCTGCACGGTAAGGCGTTGCCACCTCCGGGCGAGTTTCCGTTCGTGCATGGAAGAGCTGGGCAGCCGTGCCTGCGCTGCGGCACGACAATCCTCAAGATTGTCGTCGGTCAACGGGGAACCTATCTCTGCCCGCACTGTCAGCCTGCGCCTAGCGGACAGCCTGTTACCATGGCAGATGATACAAAGGCAGAAACGGGCGAAGCCCTGAGCGATGACGCGGATGCAATGGCGGAGTAGTCACGCGACCTGCTGCACGCTTGGTGTCGGCGAATGGAGCGGAGCAGTGAGGTGCGCGAGGCCATTGCCATTCGTTTCGTAGACATCGTGCTTGAGCACGCAAATGAACGGCAGATTGCGGTAGAGTTCGCGATAGTCGAGTCCATAGCCGACCACGAACTCATTCGGAATCGTGAAACCGACATAGCGTACGGGAACGGGGATAAGACGACGATCAGCCTTGTCGAGCAAGGCGCAAATTTCGAGGCTGGCCGGCTGACGCGCAAGCAGTGTACGGCGGATAAAGTCGAGTGTTGCCCCAGTGTTGACGATATCCTCAACCAGGAGCACGTGCTTGCCACGAATGTCAACCGTGAGATCGCGACGGATGGCGACACCAGCGTTGAGGTCGCGGGTGAGCTCGAGATAATCGATCACCAGCGGGCGGGTGATTGCGCGGGCAAGGTCTGCCAGGAAGAACGTCACGCCCTTCAGCACGCCGACCAAGACAAGAGACTGGCCAGCGTAGTCTTGGGAAATCTGTTGTCCTAGCTCGCGTACCCGTTGCTCGATCTCAGCCGGGCTCAACAGCACCCGTTCGATTTGATCAGGACGGAGGGCAGTGATATCGACGGCACCATAGCCGAAGCGTGAAAGCAGCTCATAGTAGTTTTTGCGGTAGACCACAACAATGTTAATGTGGGGATAGAGCTGACGAAGTCGCCGTACTTTGCGGTGCTTCCGCGTCACTAAGCTTTGCTTCATCGTTGTCAGTTCAACGTAGAGGTCGTAGTCCGGAAGGTAGAAATCAGGGGTGAACATCTCGACGACGTGGCCATCATGCCAGCGGAGTGGAAAGGATTTTGGTTCATACAACCAGCGGATGCGGAAGAAATCGAGGAATGCAGCGAATTCAGCTTCAGCGGGGTGCGCAAAACGGTGGGGCCGTTGCGATAGTGGCACTAGCTGCTCAGCGGAGGCCAGCATTTCTGCCATTCACCGCTCCTTTTCGGACCCTCCTTTGCTTGCCTCTTATTCTTCCCTCCCCATCCTCCTCCAGTATACCACTCTGTATTCTTGCTGAGTAGATGATCCAAGTAGTGTCTTAGAGGCACAGCATAAAGTACTTTGTGTACGAACAGTGTATGCTATGCTGATGGTTCAGGTTTGGTGCTAAGGCGATAGCGGTTCCTTGTCTTGCTCGTAAGCGTCACAACGAGTTGACCATCTGGACCAGGCTTCCGCGCGATAAAGCCGCGTTGTGCTTGTTCAGCTGCCCAGGCCTGGTCAAAGCCGTAGTGCGCTGCCAGTGCCAAGAAGGCATCGGATGGCATTGGTTCCTGTGCGGCAACCTCTGCGTAAAATGCCCGACGTTGCTGCTCTGAAGGCGTGTTGGCGTCAAGCCGTAGTCGCTCGACTGGCTGCCCGCCCGGTTCTAGCGACGCAAGAATCTCGGGGATATCGCTAACCTGGACGCCATGATAAATGATCCTGTCAGGGTAAACGACGATGTTGGGACCAATGTCACAGAGATCGATCGAGTCGCACGTGTTGGCCATCACCTCGGCGTCCAGCCCGCGACGTTTGAGCTCGATGCGCAAGCGAGCCGCGACCTGCTGCGCCCCTTTTTGACTGCAGTGGTTGGCGGTACAAATAAGCAGATGCTTGCGGCAGAAGTACATGGCTATTCTCCTTCACTGTCGGTCTTTCGGCCCTGAGCTTGCCCAAATCCATAACGGGTTGCACTAACACATGCTGAAGCAGCGAGCCGCTGCGCGGAGCCAAAACTCCATGTCAATTCAAGGATAACAATCCCATCTTCGGCCCAGCGGACAGACACTGCTTGCGCTGCCGTCGCACGATATGACCGGTGTCCTCCTTTGCCTACGGGGCAGGAGGTGTTAGACGAACTGGCTTGGCGCACTCTTGACGTGGCCAAGCGTAATGCGTTGGGCTACCGAAGACTGCGGCAGCACGTAGAACTGCACACTGTCTGCTGCAGCGTCGATGGTTTGCGCAAGTTCGCGCTGGAGGCGTTTGAACTGGGCGGCCGTTACCTCGCCTTCTAAGAGAGAATTTTGCACCCATGTCAGGTAGCGCCGGGCGATTTTCAAGACCCGCGCATTTCGCTCCACGCCAACGTCGTAGGCGAGGATCACATACATTGACGCGCTCCCCGCTCCGCGTGACCCGTCCCCAACGCGATCAATCTAAGCGTGTCAGCACCCTTGCTAACAACACAGTCACCCCATGGCCTGCCTGTCGGCTGTTCCACGCAATATGACACTGCTCATGTGTCGTGTCCCGAACGTCCGCATCAAAAAGACCACTGCCCAGCACACGTCCATGAGTCCTTGCGTTACTGTGACAGCAAAGCAATGAGAGACAGGCGGCATGCACCTCTAGTCTAACTGAGGCTTTGCTCAGTAGGCCGTGAGCACCACATGATTGCTGCCTGCAGGGTGCTAGTGACCATCACGCAGCAGATGTGCTCGCCGAGACTGCCGTAACCAATCCTCTTGTAACGTAGCATGACGGATTGCCCAGATCGCGGGATTGGTCCCTACATCGCTCGTGCAGCAGCGTGCCACACGGTTGAGAAGGCGATGAGAGATATGAGGCGTGCTTCCCCGGTTGCGGTGGTCATAGCGAGAATAGGCTAGCCATAGCGATACTGAACGCCAAAGCCGCCGCGCGGATAGTGCCACTCAATGTTGTGGAATTCGTAGCAGACGATGCGGCACGTGCCGCATTCGACACAGCCCTCGTATGAGAAGAGCACATGGCCGTCGGGTTGCAGAGTGTAGCATGCAGCAGGACAACAGTTGACGCATTGCTTCCGTTGACAGTGCAAGCAGACGTCGGGGTCGATAATGCGAATATGTGGCCGGCCTGGGTCAACGTGATAGCTCGTCGTTGCCAGCTTGCGCTCTAGCCCAGCTCGGTCACGGATCGGGTCGATGACCGCCGTCATTGCTGCCCCTTTCGTCTCTTGGCCCCGAGTCTAGCACAGGCAAGTGGGTTGAGGGGTGTCGTACACTTCACAAGCGCGGCAGTCTTTGGCCGCGGCAGAGAAGGGACCGGCTGTGCAAGGAACAACACCGGCGCGGGCAATTCGGCGGCTTTGCGTCTTTTGCGGTTCAGCGAGTGGTTTTCGACCGGAGTATGCAGCGGCAGCGCGTGAACTCGGCATGCTACTTGCTCAACAGCAGATTGGCATTGTCTATGGAGGAGGCAGTGTAGGCCTCATGGGCGAGCTCGCCAACGCCGCGCTGGCGGCAGGCGGTGAAGTCATCGGCGTGATCCCAGAAGTCCTCATGCGCCGCGAAGTTGCCCACACCACGGTGACCGAATTGCGTGTAGTCAAGACACTGTTTGAACGCAAGGCGATCATGGCTGAGCTCTCCGATGGGTTCCTCGTCTTGCCAGGTGGACTCGGCACGCTGGATGAGTTGTCAGAGTTTGCTACCTGGACCCAACTTGGGTTGCACCAAAAACCGCTTGTGCTCATCAATACCTGCGGGTTTTTTGATGACCTCCTGCAGTTTCTCAAGCATGCTGTGGCTGAAGGATTCATCCCAGCGACCCATGCAGCGATTGTGCAGGTTGTAGATTCCCCCGCTGCTGCGCTTGATCTCATCCTCTATGGCGCATTGCCGGAGATCGTGCCACGCTGGGCAGTCAATGAGCAGCGACACTGATCAGGACACAACCCCACAGGGCAGGATTACGCTCATGTTGGGCTGGTGAATGCCTAAAATAGCCTCTGCTGTAAGCTTGTAGGTTTCTGCGCTGTTCCCCTATTAAATAGCAGCTGATACTGCCCTGGGCTGTGCTGTCAGTCCCGACTGGACATCGGGGATATAGAAAGACGGTTGCTAACGCCCGCGTCACGAGGTTGTGGGAACGAGTGTTAGGCGCAGGCCATTGAGCGCGAGCGGTGTTGGCCCACTCACCGTTGTGCTCTGAAGGATGAGTGCAGCTGGACCTGGACGGACAATAACTTGGCTAGCGAGCGGACTATGGGGACCGAGCGGCGCGGCAAGGATCAGCTGGTGTGGGCCAAGTGTGAAGAGCGCCGTTTCAGCAACGAGCTCCATGTCCTCACCCCGGCCTTCGACTGGCCGATCCAAAATTGCTTCATACTGGGGCACTGCCTCATCGAGCGAGGGCACGGCGACGATGAGCGCGCCAATGCCAGTAACGCCATTCTGGTGTTGGGCAGCGGTTGGAGGGACGCGGACCTCTCGTGGGGTAACGTCTTGGATCATGAATGGCAGGGCACCGGTGAGGTCCTCGATTGGTACAAGCAGGCGCCAGGCAACCTTCTCTCCATCGGGGCGAAGTCGGCTGCCATCTTCTGGCCCGCGGTATGGCAGCCCGTGTATGCGCAGCCGGGCTCGTTCACCGTCAAGGTTGTCGCTGGCAAGACAAAAGTCGATTAGTCCTCCGCCAAGGGCGAGGAAGCGGTACCAGCGGTGAACATGGCGGCGTTCTGGATGATGGAAGGCAAGGAGTTCAAGGTAAGCGCCATCACGGAAAATCACGAGCGCGTTGTGCGTGCCACCAGGGTGCTCACCGCCGATGATGACGTGGAAACCAGCGTCGTGGAATGTTGTTATCGCCTGCTGCAGTTCAGTGACGAGGACAACGATATGATCAATTTGCGTTAGCACGGTATGGCGATCCTTTGTCCCCCAACCACCTCGCGGGCCTTAGCGTCGCGTTGTTGCTTCTGCACGCTTCCGGCGTGCTTCCTCTTGTACCTGCCGGCGCGCAGCCCGGGCTCGCAGCAAGGGCAGGAGGTCGTCCGGTGTGGCTGCCACAAGGCCGCGCTTGGTCATGCGAAAGCGCAGCGGACTGCTCTGCTGCCGGTGTGAAGCACGCGGATTCGGATGGTTACGGCGTGGTGAACGCCGAGCTGCCTTCTCCCGAATCTTGTTGATCGTCGACTGGATTGACATCAGTGCACTCCTTCTTGCTGCTCCTCGCTCGTCCGGCACTGCAGTGCCGCCGAAAACATGATCTTACTGGCTTGACAGGGCTGTCTGCAAGGGCGAGATTGTGAGTGACTCGAGCCGTGGCAACCCCAGGCCGCAGCGTTCGCGAACAACTGCCATCTTCGCGGCAGCAAGCTCACGAGCACGGGCTGCGCCTTCCGTCAGAATGGCAATGACGCGTTCAGGATGTGCGTCATATTCAGCAAGACGAGCCTGAAGCGGTGTCAGCTTTTCGATAATGACCTCGGCAAGATCACGCTTGAACTCCCCGTATCCTTTGCCGGCGTAGCGCTGTTCCAGCTCCGGAATCGGTATATCAGCAAAGAGTGAATAGATCGTCAGCAAGTTCGAGATCGCCGGCTTGTGTTCCTCATCGTATCGAATGACGGTTTCAGAGTCAGTTACCGCACGACGGATCTTGCGGCGAATGACATCGGGCGGATCGCGCAACTCGATCCGGCTGTCCGGATCCGGGTCGCTCTTGCTCATCTTCTTGAGCGGATTGGTGAGCGACATAATGCGCGCGCCCGTCGGCTTGATATCCGGCTCCGGAATGACAAATGTCTCACCAAAAGTGTGATTGAAGCGGATGGCGAGATCTCGCGTCAGTTCAATATGCTGCTTCTGATCTTCGCCGACCGGTACGTAGGCGGCATCGTAAAGCAAAATGTCGGCAGCCTGTAAGACGGGATAGAAGAGAATGCCGGCGCCGACGCGCTCATTGCCCTTCGACTTCTCTTTAAACTGCGTCATCCGGCGCAGTTCGCCGACTGTTGCCAGCGTTCCCAAAATCCAGCACAGTTCGGTATGCTCTCGGACGTCAGATTGCACGAAAAGGACCGAGCGTGCCGGATCAATGCCTGCTGCCAGTAGGACACTTGCGAGCTCGAGCGTTCGCGCGCGCAACGTCTGGGCATCATACGGCAACGTCATGGCGTGCAGGTCGACAATACAGAAGAGATTGTCATATTGGTCCTGCTGTGCAACCCAGTTGCGAATCGCTCCGAGATAGTTTCCGATATGGATGCCGCCCGTCGGTTGAATCCCAGAAAGCACACGTGGCTTGGCGGCCATGCTGGACTCCCCTCTATCGCCGAGCGTCTTGCCCCTTTGGGTATTCAGGATACCACCACTGTGCTGTGCAATGTTCGTCGTCAGTTGGTACGCTGGCGGCTGTTCCTCAGCATTGAGCCGGCATATGCCGCAGCGGAACCATTGTATCAGCAGGTTATGACGTGGGTGCGGCTGCTCCTGGCAACGATCACTGTGCTCAGTGACACAGAATCGTGATCATGGTGCCATCGAGGGACCCTGCTCATTCGTGGCCGAGGCCTATCGGTCGGGCTTGACCAAAACCTCTGGTCGTGTTGATGCCCACTCCCGCGTAGTAGGCAAAGTCGCCGAGCAGGTGAAGAACGCTTGCCAGGACTGGATCATACGGGCGAACAGATAGTTCAATCCAGCCGACAGCCCCGTGGAGCTGGCAATCGCCCCAGTTTACCACCCTTGGCTGCAATCCGTAGGCATGGAGCCGGACGTGGTGCTGGAGTGATGCCAGGATAGCCGGCTCCAGCACGATGGGCGCAAATGTATTCCAGCGTAGCGCCAAGCGCTCGAGGAGTGATCGTGGATCAACTAGTGGCCATTCCGTATCAGGCTCATGCCAGGACGGCGTGAAAAGCCGGAGACGCAGGCGAGCCGGATACCAGGCTGGCGTTAACCACCGTTGCGCAAGATCCACGTAGCGCGCCTGTCGCGCTAAGGGGTGATTGGTCGGTGGGACGGCCTGCCCTATTCGAAATGGCCAACCTGCGAGAGTCATGAGCGTTGCTGGCGCGATCGCCTGTTGGATCGAGCGTGCCACGGTGTCATCGAGCATGGTGACACGGAGCCAGAGCGGGCGATCTGGGACAACGGTAGTCATCGGTTGGCCAACCCAGAGGCCATCGTAAAGAACGGCAACGGTGACCGGCTCGGTGTCGTCTTGAACGCGCGCGAAGATGTCTGGGGCGCTCGTCGCAAGGCGTTCGCCGAGAGCAGCGAAGGCAAACGGCCCGAGGAATGCTGGCAACGTCGTCGCCTGCTCTGTCCACAGTGGGACAAGATACGCCTGGGGCATCGTTTCTCCTCACTCGTTCAGCGAACTGGTGCGGAGGCTTGTACCACCTCAGGCCCCTAGTGAGCAGTAACCGATGCTGGTTCATTGGCGAGTTCAGGAATCCGAATGCGAACCCAGCCGAGCGGGAGCACCGGTTGCCCGTCCTGTTCGATGTAACGTCGTGTCTTGGGGAACGGGGTGCTACCGCGTCCGCGATCCAGCCGGAAGCGTGTGATGAGTGCAGCGAGGAGTTCCTGTCCAGGCTGAGTGAGCTTCAGGAGTGGGCCGATGGTCTTGGCATGCCAGCCGGTACCCCAGCCGATCTGGAGATATGCCTCGTTTCGTGGTGCCTGCTTGATGCGCTGGGCAAGCTCCGCATAGAACGCGGCGATCGCGCTGAATTGTGCGCTAAATGCATAGTCATGTTCGAGTTTGGTAAGACGATAGGCAAATTCGCGGCTTGCACGCAGCAGGTATTGGGGGCTTGCGAAAGCATGCAGTGATTCATCCAGCCCGTCGTCTGTGCCGAAGAGACCTTCGTCAATTGACAAGGTGAACGTCGCCTGTGTGTGTGCCGGTAGTACTTCGGCGAAGATACGCGAGGTTACATTGCCGGGCTGTGATCTGCTGTTGCGTGCCGCGAAAATCCCAATCACTTCCACAGCCGGGCTTGGTGTTGTGATCGGCGCGCTGTCACTGAAGCGGAGCGCACGCCCCAGGTCGTGATTGGGATCGAATCGCTTGTGTGGCTGAGACGAAGCACCGGTGTGCTCAGTCTGCGCTTGCTGTGTTGGCCGCTGAAAGATGGCCTGTTCGAGATCGCGCGCTGCCCATTCTCGCCGCAATCCCTGGGCTTCGAGTATATGCTTGATCAGAGAGAGATACTCGGGTTCATGCTCGGGTGAGGGCGTTGCATGCTGAGTCGCCTGCTGCTGTCGCTGGCTCTCTACCCTATGGCGCAGTGCCCAATAGAGCAATGCCGTGCGGATTGCGCCTTTCAGGGAGCTCCCTGGCAAGTACGGGTGGCCGGTGCTATCGCGTTCCAGCGGCAGAATGTCGCGCATCTGGGTGCTCATTGCGCGTGGAGCTGGCAGGCGATAGCGCGCGTAGGCGGGATAATCTTCAGGCCGTAGCAAGCGGTTGATCTGTGGATCAGCACCCCGCTCAATGTCGTCAAGTGTCATACGCTCGCTGATGACCCGCTCAACGTCAAAGACCCACACCATGCCGCGCCAGAGAGCAGCATCGTAATTAAGGAGCAGGGGAGGCCCGCCAGCGCCGATATGTACTGGTGTCAGTGTTTCAAGCTCGATCGTGTACTGCCGAAGTGCAATGGCCGTTTTGCGCATCATCTGCCTCCTTGTCTGGCAGGAACGGTGAGGGCGAGACCGTATCGGTAAACCGGGTGCAAGTGGGGAATAGCGGGGCGGACGTCAACCAGCGTGCCACGCACGGGTGTGGTAGCTGGCTGGACGATGACTCCTCCCTCAGTCAGCATCCGAACGGTACGACGACGGTAGCGTGTGCCGTCTGGGGCAGTGATCCAACCACCACGGACGAGGAAGTCGTAGCGGGCGCCCGGCCCGAGCACGCCCGCCTCTAGCTCTTCACGCCGTGGGGCATAGAGGGAAAGTAGTACGGCCTGGCTTTCTGCGGGCATGTCAGGCAGGATGAGATCCTCACCAACCGTCACGTGAAATGCCCCGTAGCCGATGCTCCGCAGCCCGCCGAGGCCGAGCTCACCGAGTTCTGCCAGCGCGCGCTCAATTGTGGGTTGCCATTGTCGATCGCGCCACGCGATAAAAAGTGCAAGCCCACACGCTGGGGCAAACTGAAGCCGCCCGGCGAAGTAGAGAGCCGAAGCATTGCTTGTGCGATCAAGGGTGACACGGGGGACGGCGACACGCCGCCAAAACCAGCCACCGTCGGCAGGAATGGGCGGCAAGTGAGCAGCGGCTGCCGGTGTAAGTCCAACATCGCTGTCGGCCGTGATCTGCTCTGCAGCTAGTGCTTGCCGTAATGCTGGCTCGTCCCCGCGTACCCACAACGCAAACAGGTCTGACGAAATAAAGCGGACGGACTGCCAACGCTTGCGCAGGGCATCGGGGAGTTCCGCTGGGAGGGGGAGCAGAGGTCGTGGCAGGAAGCGTACAGTCCCAGCAAACGGGAAGCCAGACGAAAGCAAGAAGGGTGGTTCCCCGTGTCGGAAGGCATCGAGCAGCCGCCCAAGTTCGTTATCGCCCCAGCCTAGCCGTAAGGCCCAGCAAAGGGCACTGAAGAGGGTATCGGAGTGGGCGAGGTCAGCAGTTTCTTCAATCCCGATGCCTCGTTCGGCTAAATGCACTGGCCCGGTGAAATGGAGTTGGTAACACGTTAGCTGTGGCATTATGCCAAGTCCCGTGTCGTGACTGGAATGGTGCTGGTGAGCCAGGCGACTGTCTCATCGAGCTGTTGCAAGAGCGCATCGACGCTGGGGAATGTGCGCGTTGGGAGCGCCTCACGCGGCTTATCATACTGCTCACGTGGTTTGGCCAGCAGCGTAATGTCAGAGAACGCGACCTTGCCGCTGCCGCGCGAACCGTAACCGCCGAGGTAGTCATCTTCGAGCAGTTGGAGCGCGCGGGCAACAATGCGAAACCGCTCGAAATCCTCGGGCTCATAGATGGTGTAGACCATCTCACAGGCAAAGCGTGCACCAGCAGGCACGCGTTCGACTTGGCGCGGCGTTGCCGCCGACGTGACTCGGTCAATTGCCGCCTCCCATTTGATCTCCGAATAGGGTAAGTCGAGACGGAGGGCCTCAAGCTCGCGGGCACTTTCGTCGATCAGGAAGGCGTCGCGGACAATGAGTCGAGTAGGAGCACTGGGAGCCTGATCGCCGGGCACCCCGAAGACGGGACAGACGGGGCAGGTGTGGTAGTTTGGATTCTGACCATTCTGAGCGAGACAGATATGCAGGTAGACATTGTTGATGCGCCAATTGCTGACCAGTCCTTCAATGCGCTCGCTCAGTGAGCGGAGCTTGCCCTTCAGGGCTGAGCCAGGAATGTAGGGCTGATTGGTAAGCGGGTCGCGGACAACAGGGTTGTCAAGTGCGCCGATTGCGAGTGTGCCGGTTGCCCCACCGATACGGAGGCCGGTTACCGCACGCAGCTGGGCAGTGAGGATGACCCGGCCGAAAATTGTTGCGCGGCGTGTGGCTGTGCTCGTGCTCATCTGCTCCCCCTTGACCGTTATTGCCCACCGTGGGCGCGGTGGTAGGCGAGAATTGCCTCAAAGAAATCAACGAAGTGTTGGAACCGTGCGCGGTCGCGCTCGACGAGCTGGATCGCTGGGTCGAGCACCTTACGGAGATTGGTGACGCCACGCCCTGGAGCGCGAGCGGCTTGGTAGGCGAGCTTGGGCCGGAGCAGTTGCAGTTCCCGATAAGTCGTCTCGTCGAGTTCGGCATTGCTTGGAACATGGCCCGCGCGGAGGCGCATATCAAGTTCCCGGACTTTGCCAAAGATCGCCCGAATCTGGCTGGTCGCGAGCGCCTCGGGGCTATTTCGTTTCCCTTCAGGTTGAGCAAGGTCTTTGCCGATTCGTTCGGCAAGCTCGACAAGCACTTTCGGGTCGCCGTCCACAATCACTTTTTGAAGCTCTTCGGAACTCGGTGGTTGAAAGCTCCATGACTGTCCCCCGCCTGATCGCGATGGCTTGCCTGGACCACGACCCGCCAGTGCGCCGTGTGGTGTGCTGCTCATGCCTACTCTCCCTTCCGTGTCCGCAGTTCTGCCCATCGACTTACCATCGCGAGCGTCTCAATTGCCTCGCTCTCGGCTATGTTCAACAATGCCGCATGAATCTCCTCAAGCTGCCGCTTGGACGTCGGATCGGCGACCCGTTCCGCAATCCGACTGAGCGCGTAGGCGGCTTGCCACATCCAACGGCCATAGACACGCTGGCCAGGCTGAAGATGCCCAGTGCGCTGTGCTGCCTCCTGTGCCTCTCGATAGGATTGGGCAATTGTTCGCAAGGTTTGGATGAGACTACGAGGCACGCCACGTTGCTCGACAAGAGCAACAAGCAGTTCAACACGATCGCGGGCGCGCTCGAATGTTGGCCAGCTGACGGTTTGACCCAGAAACGTAACAGCGTTCTTGACTGTCCGACCGTTCTCATGTCGGCGCTTGGCTGCCTCGAGCGCCGCTTTGGCATCGTCTGCTGCACGGTAGAGCGGGTGCTCGACGGGCACGAGCGCTAGTCCTCCTGAGAGGTGGAGTTCGGGATTGTGGCCGGTATAGTCCTGAAAGTCTTGTTGAATCATTACGGCAACGTCCGGCATCATATCCCAGGCACCGACCAGGAAGAGATCGTCGCCGCCGGAATAGACGATGTAAACCCGAGGCTGCTCACGGTTCTGTTGGTGAGCAAGTGCGGCAAGCCAGCCTTCAAAGAAGAGGCGCAGGGATGTGCTCAAGCTCGCAAGCCGGGACAGCGTTGCTCGGTCTTTAAGGCCTTGGCTGAAAATAGCGCCGAGGTTGTCGACGTCCATCCGCAAGACGCTTAACGCTTTGGCACCCTGAGCAGTCTCGGCAATGTGTTCAAAGTCGATCACCTTCCCGTATGCGTCACGTGGGACAACGTTGGCAATGAGGGCGAAGCTCAAGCCAATCGTCCCACTCGCTTCAGCGACGTCGAGGGCGGGGCCAGTGAGAAAGTCAGTGGCATCGAGGCGGAAGAGTGTGCCGGGCCCTTGACTGACGAGACGGCGCAACGCTTGCTCGTCTGCAAGGAACTGCACGGCGAATCCCAGCCCATTGAGCAATCCGGTGTAGCGGGCGCGTTCAAGTTCTAAAGCAGGCAAGGCTGGTTCGACCTCACGCAGAAAGAGCCAACGGGCCTGGCAGAGTTGCTCGCCCAGGTCGCGGAAACTGGCGCACCGCGAGCAGAGCACTGTCCCGTCTTCGAGCGTGATTGCCCCAATCGCCTCGCGTCGGCAGCTGCTGCACAACGGCTCGGGGCCACCAGCGCCGTAGGGGGTAAACAGGCTTGTGAACTGCTCAGCTGGTTCGAGGGCGCTGAACTTCCGATATTTCTCCTGGCTAAGCGCTGCATGGAGTGCTGCCCATACATCCTTGAGCGCGCCAGCGCGCGTGAATTGGTTGAAGGGGATCGGGTGGTGCGCGAGTGCTACATAGAGATCGCCGTCGTAGGTGGCGAGGAGCAGGCGATCGAGTGTGCGCCGGAGGTCAGTCAGCTGCTGGTCGCTCAGTGCTGGCGTGATAAGGTAAAAGCGGCCCCCGCCGGCATAGAGCAGGTTGGTGATCGGCAGCGCGAGTTGGCGTAAGATCCACCGGGCGACGGTCTCGGTCACGAGCTGCAGGGCAAAGGAGCGGCCACGCAGGCTGCGGGCTGCTCCAGTAGACGTAATGGTGTACAGAAACCGCTGGATACCGGTGATGTCTCCAGCGAGGAGGGCGATGCGTGCCGTGGCCATGATATCGCTCTGGCGTGTCCACAACGCGTCAAGCGTCGCCTCGTCGACTGCACTGCGGAAGAGTGCCGCGGCGAGGGCGCAGGTAATGCGGCTATGGTCGTAGAGCGAAATATCTGGCACGGTCCGGTAGTAGGCGGAGGGGATACACCAGGTGTACTTATGCAGCAAGGCAAGCAGCGTGGTAAACCGAGCGTCGAAGCTGAGTGTAGCGGGGAGTTGGCGGACGTCGTTGATGAAGTCTTGCCAGAGTTTCCGGTAGCATTGTCGCTCGTCGCTGCGGGATAGCGGTTGCGGGTGGGGAAAGAGCACATCACGACTGACCTGCAGGGGATGAAGGCGCACATAAGTGGGGGAGCTTGCATGCTCATCGTCAAGGTGCACGTAGCCGAAGATACTGTGCAATTGTTGTTGGCCGGGCTGCTGCGCGCTCCAGACTTGCCCGCCTCCACGATACTGCGCGCTTGGCTCGCTCTGTTCCTCGTCTTCGCGCTCGCTTGCTGAGAGGTGGTCAGCCACGGCGACCAGCTTGGTGATCCAGTCTTGCGGCTGGTGGTGCGTGAGGACAGACCAGGCGGCTTCCTGCCAGTCGGGCAGCCACTGCTCGAGAAAGGCAGCACTCCAGCAGGCATGCTTGCCGTGTCGGCCGTACGTTTTGGCGTCAAATTCGGCGTAACGTGGAGGGACAGGTTCGCCAGTACGCTGCCAGAATTTGCCAATGTCATGGAAAAGGCTTGCAACGAGAAGGCGCTCCCACTCCTGCATGGCTATTCCCGCATTCCCATCATCGTCAGTTAGCAGGCGCAATCTAGCTGATGATTTGTGTGCTGTCAAGAGCCTGTTGGCCAGCACGTATCGGCGCTGGGTAGAGGAGTCCTGGAAGTGCTGTGCATGGCTGCGTATGCCGTGTTGAACACCGAGGCATGGCACAATAGGAGCAGCCGCTGAGTGCGAAAGCGGTGAGGGGGTAGAGCAGCGTGTGTTCCTTGGTCTATCCGGCAGGAGCGGAAGGCGATGGCCGAACGAGCAACCCTGTTTCTCTCCACGCGATTGCCCCCTGAGCGGGATGCGAAGAAGGCGAAGGCCCAGCTATCGCCTGAAGACGACTTGACCCTGCAGGAGCAACGTTGCCGTGCCTATGCCAGCCGCTGGCAGTATCAAGTGACGGATGTCTACCGCGAGGTGTTGCCGGACTTACCCGAACAGCGGCCTGAGCTGAAGGCGTTGCGTACGGCGATGTGGTTGCGTCGCTACGATGTCGTCGTCGTGCACTCCCCAGACCGGCTCTACCTTGACCCCGACCGCGTTGCGCGATTCCTTGAAGAAGCCCGCGTGCTGGGCATGCGGGTGGAATTCCTCGACGTTCCTGAGCCATATGTCTGGGTCGTGAAAGAGCATGGTTGGCCGCGGCGAGAATAGGGAGTGGAAGTACCAGAATGCTCCTGCGCTGGATTATCGGGGTTATTCGCTTCGATCCCGAGGTATACCGCGAGCTCAAGGATGACTACACGGCGACGTTGCCGGCGATCCTCTTTGTCGCGTTGATTGCACTGATCAGCGCCCTGCCGTCGTTCCTGTTCTCCGGGAAGGGCTTACCGATCTTCTTTCAGACGGCTGCCTCGGCGTTCAGTGCCTGGGTGACGATCGTGCTCCTCGCCTTCATCCTTGGGGCGAAAGCGTTGCCTGGGCCAGAGACGAATGTAACCGTCGCCGCGTTGGTCCGGACCTTAGGCTTTGCCCAGGCACCGGGCCTTGTTTTGGTGCTCGCACTTGTGCCGGGTGCCTCGCTTGGCATCGCCTCGCTCGTGTTGATCTGGGTCTTCTTCACCAACTTGTATGCCTTACGGGAAACGCTGAGCGTTAGCACAAGTCGTGCACTGCTGGTGACCGTGCTCGCGTTTCTCGGCTACATGTTTGTGCTCGGTCCGATGATCTCAACATTGGTATCCGGCCCAAATGCTGCCTAATCCGGGGGAGGAACGAGGATGACGCAGGGGGATCCGCAGGCCAATCCGGCGATGCTCGCTCAACGCGCCGCGCTCACGCCAGCACAACTTCGGCGCACGCTTGATCCAGCAACCTTGCCGTTTACTACCACGGCGGAGGTCGATCCGCTTGAAGGGCTCATTGGCCAGCCGCGAGCGACCGAAGCCCTTGATTTCGGCGTTGGGGTGACTGCGTACGGCTATAACCTCTACGTCTCGGGCCGGCCGGGGTCAGGGCGCGAAAGCACTGTACGGCGTTTTCTCGAAGAGTATGCGCAATCGCTACCAACCCCGCCGGACTGGGTCTACGTGTATAACTTTGCTGATGCCGATCAGCCACTCGCGCTCGCGTTGCCAGCAGGCCGTGGGGCACAGCTAGCGCGCGACCTCGACGAGTTTATTCGTGCAGCCCAGCGGGTCATCCCCCGCGCTTTTGAGAGCGAAGAGTATGACCGGCGGCGTCAACAGTTGCTCAATCACTTGAACGAGCAGCGTGAGGCGCGCTGGCGAGCGCTTGAAGAGCTAGCGCGCCAACTCGGGTTTGCCGTCCAAGTCACCCCTGCTGGCGTGGTGACGGTCCCTCTGATCAACGGCCAGCCGTTGACGCCTGAGCAGTTCCAGCTCTTGCCTCCAGCACTTCAGCAAGACATCGAGCGACGTGGACAGCCGCTGCAGGAGGCGATTGCGCGTACGCTGCGAGAAGTGCGGCAACTTGAAAAAGACGCAGCTGAGCAGCTCCGCCAGCTCAATCGCAATGTCGCGCTCTTTGCTATCGGCACGCTCTTTGACGAACTCCACGAGCGCTATGCTGACTTGCCCGATGTTGCGCGGTTCCTCGAGCAGATTCGTGAAGACATTCCTGAGCATCTTGACGATTTCCTCGTCCAGCAGCCGGCGGAGGTGCCTGCACCGCTGGCCCAGATGCAACTCCTGCAACAGCAGGAGCATTTAGCGCGCTATCGCGTCAACGTTCTGGTTGACAACAGTACGACGCGTGGAGCGCCAGTCATCTTCGAGCGCACGCCGGGCTACTACAACCTCGTTGGGCGCATCGAGTATCGCGCCTTGTTCGGGGCCATGGTCACCGATTTCCACCTTATCCGGCCGGGAAGCCTGCACCGGGCAAATGGCGGTTTCCTTGTCCTTCACCTAGCCGATTTGCTGCGAGATCCCTTCGCATGGGATGCGTTGAAGCGTGCGCTCACTACCCGCCAGATCGTGATCGAGAATTTGGGGAGCCAGTACACCCCTGTGCCGACGACGACGCTGCGCCCACAGCCAATACCGCTCTCCGTCAAAGTCGTGCTCATCGGCACGCCAATGCTCTATAGCATCCTCTCGGCAGTCGATGAAACGTTCAAGGAACTCTTTCGGGTTCGCGCCGATTTCTCGCCCGATCTCCCCTGGGACGACGATCATGTCCGTGGCTATGCCGCGTTTATCAGTCGTGTTGTTCGCGAAAATTCCTTGCGCCATTTCGACCGCGGGGCCGTGGCCCGGGTGATTGAGTACGGTGCGCGGCTCGTTGAGCATCAGCGACGGCTCTCGGCACAATTGCTTGAAATCGCCAACCTCGTCACCGAAGCGAGCTACTGGGCCGGGCGTGCCGGCCACGAGGTTGTGACCGCAACCGACGTCGACGAGGCCATTCGCCATAAGATCTACCGCTCGAACCTGATCGAGGAGCGCATTCGCGATCTCATTGCTGATGACACGATTATGATCGAGACGAGCGGCGCCCGAGTCGGCCAAATCAATGGGCTATCGGTCATCGATTTAGGCGACTATGCCTTTGGTCGGCCAACTCGGATCACAACTCGCGTCGCCCTTGGGCGTGGGGCGCTGGTGAGCATCGAACGCGAGATTGCGCTCTCCGGGCCGATCCATTCGAAGGGCTTTCTCATCTTGTCCAACTACCTGATGGGCATGTACGCGCAAGATTTCCCCCTCTCGATTAGCGCCTCGATCACCTTCGAGCAGGCGTACGAGGAGATTGAGGGCGATTCGGCCTCGTCCGCTGAACTCTACGCCTTGCTTTCAGCCCTGGCCGATGTTCCCATCAACCAAGGCATTGCGGTGACTGGCTCCGTGAACCAGCATGGTGAAATCCAGGCCATTGGTGGGGTAAACGAGAAGATCGAGGGCTTCTTTGCCATTTGTAAGGCGAAAGGACTGACGGGCGACCAGGGCGTGATCATCCCCGTTGCGAACGTGCAAAACTTGATGCTCTCGCAAGAGGTCATTGACGCTGTCGCTGCCGGGCAGTTTCACATCTGGGCAGTGCGAACCGTCGATGAAGGGATCGCGATTCTGACTGGAATGCCCGCCGGTGAGCGCGGCCCAGATGGCTCGTTCCCGGAGGGCACTGTCCACCGGCGAGTCGTTGATCGCCTGCGCGAGTACGCTGAGCGGCTGCGTGATTTTGGACGCGGGCCGGTAAGCGGCGACCAGCACACTGAGGCTCCCGCTGCCCCTGCTGCATCACCTGCCTCTGAACCGTCAACTGGCAGCAAATCATCCCTGCGCTTGCGAAGTACGCGGACAGGAGTGCGCGGGTGATAGACATACGCTGGGGTGACGTGCTCTTTCTCCTGACGTTCTTCATCATCCCCTTACTGATTCTGCTTGGTTGCGTGTTGCTCTGGCGTTCCCTCACGCCTCAGACAGGCCAGCATGGGGTACACACTGAGGGTGAAGGATTTGGCGCCGTGCAGGAGTTGTCATCCGTGTCCCAGGAGTCGCCAACGGCGACTCCTGCTGAGAGCCAGGATCAGGATGATACAACTGTTCTGCCTGCGTCAGCGATGCTGACAGAAGCGGGGGCAGAGCAGTCTCCTGAGCTGTCGCCGAACATGGAGTCGGCTACGTCCACGACGGTGGTCTTCCCTGCAGTACCAGCGGAATCGCCTCAGCCGGCTGCTTCGCAACCGCCAGCAAACCAGAATGCGATGCGGCTCGACGCGCAAGCAGTGCGAGTGCGCCGACGCCGGCGAGTTCGGCGTTCACAGCCAACACCGCGCGAGCATGACCAGCGTACTCGCTAGTTCCCTGGAGCGACTGCGCTGCGTGTAGCCGGCTCCGTGATGCCAGTTCCGTGGGTGCTATCCGGCACAGACGCGAGGCCAAAGGCGGCGTGAATCGCTGGGACTGCGCGGGCTACCTCGTGCTCCGCAATCACGAACGAGATGTTGAGCTCGGAAGAACCTTGGGCGATTGCGACAATGTTGATACCTGCTTGCCCCAAGGTGTTGAAGACACGACCCGCAACGCCCGGTGTGCCCTTCATCCCCGCACCAACGACCGCCACGATTGCGAGCTGTGAATCCTCGCTAATGCGCGCAATCAATCCTTTGTGGAGGTCGAGTTCGAACTCACGGGTAAGGGCAGCGTGTACCATCGCTGCCTCGTGCTGCCGGACAGCAAAACCGAGGCTATGCTGAGACGAGGCTTGGAAAATCATGTACACGTTCGCGCCGGTCTTGGCAACAGCTTCAAAGACGCGCGCCGTCACATCGGCCACGCTCAGGAAGCTGCTACCCTCAACAGTGATGACGCTAATCCCTGGAATGGCAGTGATTGCCTTCACAACTGAGCCATTTGGTACCGTTTCCGGCCCAATGCGGGTGCCTGGATGGTCGGGGTTGAAGGTGTTCTTAATCCAGATTGGGATCCCGCGGCTCGCTGCCGGCTGCATTGTCCGCGGGTGGATGACTTTGGCACCAAAGTAGGCGAGCTCAGCTGCCTCAGCATAGGAAATGGCTGGCAGGGTCCGTGCTTCGGGGACAAGGCGTGGGTCTGCAGTCATCACGCCGTCCACGTCAGTCCAGATCCACACTTCATCAGCGTCAAGCGCGTAGCCAAGGATTGCCGCTGAGTAGTCTGAGCCACCGCGTCCTAGGGTTGTCACTGCGCCGTTCAGTGTTGCGCCAAAGTAACCAGTCACGACTGGCAACATGCCGCGCTCGAGCAGGGGGACAAGGATGCTGTGCGCACGCTCTCGGGTGACGTCAAGTAAGGGAGAAGCGTTGCCGAACTGGTCATCGGTGACGATAATCTGGTCAGACTCTACTGGTTCGGCTGGGATGCCAGCCTGATTCAATGCAGCGGCAACGAGGACAGCTGCCATGCGTTCGCCGAAGGAGGCAATCCAGTCTTCGGCACGGCGTGAGAGGTGGCCAAGCACGTGGACGGATTCCACGAGGCGGCTGCACCGGTCGGCCAGCGCCGTGATCTGGGCAATGGTCTCGTGCTGGCGCTGCGAGTCAGTGAGCAGGGCAGTTGCCGTGTCGCGATGCCGCTCGATCAATGCTTGCCGCAGCTGCGTGTGTGCCTGGTCGTTCCCAGCGGCTGCCTGCGCAGCAGCCTCCAGGAGTTGATTCGTCACTCCACTCATGGCTGAGACAACGGCAGCAACGCGATCCCCCTGACGATAGGCATCGGCGAGGATCTGCGTTACCTGGCGCACTGCGTCGACTGATCCGACCGATGTCCCCCCGAACTTCATGACACGAAGCATGCGTTCCACCTCCCGCGCACGAACCATTCAAGCCGCCAAGGATACTGCGTGACCATGTGGTAAGCCAAGGCGGCAAGGCCATCGCCCTGTTAACTCTGGTATACTCAGCGTTTTGTGAATAGGAGGGAAGGAGTGACCACCGTGGTATCAGTGACGATTGAGTATTGCCGCAGCTGAGGCTATCGCGAACGTGCCATCCGTGTGATGGAGCAACTGCTCAATGCCTACGAGTTGGTACTTGATCAGATCGTGCTCCAGCCATCGTCTGGTGGGCGATTTGAGGTAACCGTAGGGCATGAGGTTGCGTTCTCGAAAGCCCAGCAGGGGCGCTTTCCAGAAGAGAACGAGGTGGTGGAAACTGTTGGCCGCCTTCTGGAAAACCACGGCACTGATGGCCATTGATGAACGCCTAATGCGTTTGAGGCTCGATTCGTTGTGTGAACCATGGGGATGAGGCAGCGTGCGCGGCATTTGTTCCTAATTGCTCGTGTCCACGAAGTTGCGCTCAAAGGGGCGAATCGCCCCTGGTTTATGCGGACGCTGGTTGGGAACCTTGAGTACGCGCTCAGTGGGCTGCCGCACGGGCGCATTCAGGTTCGCAACCTGCGTGTGCTGGTGCCCCTTCCAGAACTGGAAAGTTGGCCGGCCTTTCGTGAGCGGCTTGATTGGGTTTTCGGGGTTAGTTCCTACGGGCTCGCACTTGAGACGGGAACGAGTGTGCAGTCCTTGACAGCGGGACTTGACCGGCTACTCGAGCTGACCGGCCCGCCTCCTGGCAGCTTCTGCGTCCGTGTCAAGCGCACAAACAAGGGATATCCGCTGACGTCGCCCGAGCTTGAGCGGATTCTCGGTCAGCACATCCAAGAGCGCACTGGCGCCCCGGTAAACTTAACTGCGCCGACAGTGACGTATCGAGTCGACCTGCTCTATGACCGAGCGC
>ERZ795042.628-NODE-628-length-26721-cov-3733.687017_pt1 | contig 26721 bp, 19 predicted proteins | sample MGYA00375126_ERZ795042 | MGnify/ENA primary metagenome ERZ795042 (study PRJEB30171, sample SAMN05518105) | compost metagenome | isolation source: Feedstock adapted compost from Newby Island compost facility, Milpitas, CA | place: USA:Newby Island compost...
CCTAAAAGTATAGTGGGTTGTTGCCTGGCTTCCAGATTTTGCAGGGTATGGAACAGGGCGTCCATATTGTTCAGATAAAAACCATTTTCCTGATGTTGGCTCACTTGCATCCATTCTTTTACCATGAAGATGAGTGAAGAATGAGGCCGCTCCAGATAATGCGGCAAAAGTCCAAGGATAACATATTGTGAAAGTGAACCGTAAAAATGTTCGAAACCTTTCACCAAACTTTTTCGATATAATGAAGGGTCTTTTACATAATGCCGACTGGGGATGAGTCCGGTGGTGGTGCTACTTTCAAAATAACATGCAGGAAGCGAATCAGCTGCATCGGTGATGGCGTGAGATTTAAAAAAGGTTACCGGTAAAAAAGGAATATCGATAAGTTGTCTGACATTGTCGGGATTGATACGCAGCTGATCCACAAAATCCCGATAGATATCTACGGCTTGATATTGGTAGTGAAACAATGCAATGGCTTTCGCTTCAAATTGATCGGGCGTGGTGGAAAAAAGCCGGGCTTTAAAATCTTTTATGGAAAACATCGTTTAAATAGCTGAACCCTTTAAATTTGTTATATGATGTTGCGTTTTATTTGCATTGTGGGCGTTATAGGATTGCTGTTTACCGCCTGCAGCAAGAATAAAGGTTTTCCGACTGTTCCGCAAATTTCGTTAGAATCCATTAATCCGCTGGAATTAGGCAATGGGGAAACCTTGCAGATCGTGCTTAATTTTAAAGATGCTGAGGGTGATATTCAGGATTCGGTATTTGTACGCGAGGATGTGGGCTATAACTATTATGATATTTTTTATCCGATGCCTGGCGATATTCCCAAGCAAAAAAACATGCAGGGACAGATTATCCTGTATTTACCTTATGGATCGGGCCCGGGTGGCTTTGCGGTAGCTTCGCCGCAGCGGCCCAATTTGCCTGACACGGCTACATTTTACATTTATATCAAAGACCTGCAAGGGCATATCAGCGATACGGTAAAAACCCCGCAGGTGGTGGTGTTGCCCTGAACGGTAAAACATTATACCTGTTTCAGCATGCGTTGCACCCCCATTTCCAGACCTCGCAATTCGGCCAGTCCCCTCAATCTTCCGATAGCCGAATATCCGGGATAGGTTTTTTTATGCAGATCGTCCAACATTTGATGACCATGGTCGGGCCGCATGGGAATCGAGCGTTTCTCCTGATGCATCAGTTCAACCACATTTTTCATGACGGCAAACATATCCACATCGCCATCGAGATGGTCGGCTTCATAAAAATTGCCCGCCTCCTGGCGTTTCACGTTGCGCAGGTGGAGAAAATGAATATGGCTTCCCAGCTCCTTTACCATGGCCGGCAGATCGTTATCGGGGCGGGCACCCAGTGAGCCTGTACAGAAGCAAAGGCCATTGGCCGGAGCTGGAGCGGCCTGCAACAGCGCACGAAGATGTTCGGCCGTGCTGACGATACGTGGCAGGCCCAGCAGGGGCCAGGGGGGATCGTCGGGATGAATGGCCAGTTGAAGATGAAGCTCCTCGGCAACAGGAACAATTTCGCGAAGGAAGTCGAACAGATGCTGCTGAAGCGTGGAAGCCTCCATGCCGGCATAGGTTTGCAACGCTTCTAAGATTTCTTCCCGCGTAAAACGACCCTCACTGCCGGGAAGTCCCAGTAGTGCATTATGGTATAACGTTTCTTTTTCCTGATCGGTCATATCCCGGAATCGACGTTCCGCGCCGGCGATTTCATCGGCGGTATAATCCTGCTCGGCATGAGGGCGTTTGAGCAGGAAAAGGTCGAAAGCGATGAAAGCCAGCCGTTCGAAACGCAAGGCCAGGCTGCGGTCGGGCATCGGATAGGCGATATCGGTGCGCATCCAGTCGAGTATCGGCATGAAATTATAGGTGATCACCCGTATGCCGCAGGCAGCCAGGTTGCGCAGGCTATCTTTATAATGTGCGATATATTCCCGATAATGACCGGTTTGTTTTTTAATATCTTCATGTACGGGCAGGCTTTCCACCACAGCCCAATGCATACCGGCGGCTGCAATTTCCCGTTGTCGTTTTTGAATCTCTTCAACGGTCCATACTTCCCCTACCGGGATATGGTGCAGGGCGGTGACTACCCCGGTACAACCTGCCTGACGGATATCCCAGAGACTTACAGGATCATTCGGACCATACCAGCGCATGCATTGAATGAGATGCGGAGTCATGGCATAGCGTTTTGAAACTGCAAAATACGCTGTAAACAAGAATGATGAACCTTCGGAGTTCAACAAAAATTCTGTAGTTTGCAACGGCTTTGGTCCGGTAGCTCAGCTGGATACCTGCCTGCCGGCAGGCAGGGAGCACAGCCTTCTAAGCTGTGGGTCATGCGTTCGAATCGGATAAATAAATGGTTGTGAGAGTTGGCTGGCATGTATCAATCAATATTAAAAATGGTCCGGTAGCTCAGCTGGATAGAGCAACAGCCTTCTAAGCTGTGGGTCATGCGTTCGAATCGCATCCGGATCACCACACTTCACAGACAGTACAACCTTTCATGACGGATGGGTATTATGTATATGTATTGAAAAGCGAGAACTACCCCAGGTTTTATATTGGAATCACAAACGATATCCATCGCCGCTTATCCGAACACAATCGTGGGCATACCCGATCAACCCGCATGTATAGGCCCTGGCATGTAGTGTGGGTTGAAAAACATCCAGATAGAAAAGAGGCCAGGAAGCGAGAATTATATTTAAAAACTGGCGTGGGCAGGACGTGGATACAAAGCTTTCTGGTCCGGTAGCTCAGCTGGATACCTGCCTGCCGGCAGGCAGGGAGCACAGCCTTCTAAGCTGTGGGTCATGCGTTCGAATCGCATCCGGATCACCACACCACCCCTTGCCATACTGCATGAGGGTGTGTTTCATGATGATTTTGCCCTGTCAGCGTTTCCCCTTTCTTTTAAAATCTGTTTCATCTTTTTTATTTCTGCTGGATCGATCTGGGTATCCGATAGGGAGAAGGGGGCATTTTCCAGGTTCTCGAATGGTAAAGGGATAGAGGCTCCGCTATGGAACCACCGGATAGCCGTATCTTTCATCAAAGTCGGCAGATGGGATGAGCGGATGCCTCCGGCGGCGATGATATCCAGTGCCTCGCCCGCCATATCCTGCAAATGCTGCAGCAATGGCATGCCCTCGACTGCTGTTTTTTGCTGTCCGGAGCTGAGTACATATTGAAATCCACAGGATAAGATATCGCTGAGGGCTTTTTCGGGGTCGGGCGTCAGGTCGAAAGCCCGATGAAATGTAGTTTCCATCGGCCAGGCCAGTTCCACCAGTTGCCGACACACAGCCACATCCACCCGACGGTCGGGAAGGAGCACACCCAGCACCACGCCATCGCATCCCAGATTTTTACACAATCGAATATCGGTTTTCATGATCTCGAGCTCCGCTTCAGTGTACGAAAAATTCCCCCCGCGCGGCCGGATCATCACAAAAACCGGAATTTGAAGTCGGGCTTTGACTTGTTGAATGGTACCCGCCGAAGGGGTCGTGCCGCCGGCATGCAGGTTATCGCACAGTTCAATGCGATCGGCTCCGGCTTCAGCAGCCAGAAGCGCACTCTGGAAAGAGTTGACGCAGGCCTCAAGCTGAATGGATGTGCGCATGGTCAATTCCTCGTTTCAAGCAGCATAAATTGATATTACCAGTAAGGCACCGTAATTTCGGTTAAAAATAGTTGTCATGGGCACCATTTTCATAACTGGAGCTTCGGGGGGATTGGGCGGACATGTTACCCGTCGTCTTTTGCAGGATGGCTGGACTTTACAGGCCGCTGTTCATCGTCGTGAAGCCGCCGATCTGCTCGCCCGGCAGTTTTCAGGCTTTCCGATTCAGGTATCGGTAGTGGACATTACCCGTCGGGATGAGGTCGAGAACTGGATGCGCACGGCAGCAGATATGGATGGACTGGTTCACTTAGCCGGCGGATTTCGAGGAGGCGGTGAGCTTTCGGCTTCATCGGATGCAGACTATGATTTCCTGTTTAACCTGCATGCGCGAGCTACCTTTTATTTGCTGGCCGCTGTCATGCCCATATTGAAGAAACGAGGTGGTGGGGCTATCGTAACGGTGGCGGCGCGTACGGCGCTCAGGCCCGGCAAGGAAGCTGCCCTGTATGCCGCCAGCAAGGCGGCCGAGCTAACCCTTACCCTGGCAGCTGCTGAAGAAGGACGCCCGTATCAGGTCAGGGCCAACTGCATTGTACCCGCAGTTATCCGTACCCCAGCCAATATGGATGGTGCTCCGGAAAAAGAAATAGCACGCTGGACCGACCCGGCCGATATTGCCGAATGCATTGCCTTCCTGGTTTCCGATCGGGGAAAATCGGTCACCGGCGCCCAGATTCCCATGTATGGCGGTATTCCAGCCTGATGTTCATTTGGCCGTGGCTTTTTTGGTGGAATAAGCCGGCGCTTTCACCCGGGCTGTTTCCTGACTATGCAGCCGGTTCTTCCGGTCGAAATCGACCAGCACGGGCGAGGCAATGAATATGGAAGAATACGTACCGGTGATGATCCCCACCAGCATGGCAAAAGAAAATCCCCGAATCGACTCCCCACCAAAGAGGAACAACACCAGAATGGTGATGAACACCGTGAGTGAGGTCATGATGGTACGCGTGAGGGTGTCGTTGATTGCCTTATCGATCACCGTAACTTTATCGGCTCCTTTCATTTCCCGGAAATATTCTCGTACGCGGTCAAATACAATCACCGTGTCGTTCATGGAATAGCCGATGACGGTGAGGATAGCTGCAATAAACTGTTGATTGATCTCCAGTTCCGGAATCCATTTCCGCAGATAAGAAAAGACGAACAAAATGACCAGTACGTCGTGCACCAGAGAAAGAATGGTACCCAGGGAATATTGCCATCTACGGAATCGTATCAGGATATACAGGAAGATGATGATCACTGCAAAGATGGTGGCCTTAACCGCGCCCCGTTTTAAATCTCCTGAAATCGTAGGCAATACTGTTTGAGAACCGATAATGTATTTCGAACGAAAGGTCTGAAAGTCAATTCCCTTAGGCAAATATGGCTGCAACCCCACAAACAACGTATGTTGTACGGTGGAATCAATTTTTTCACCGCTCTGATCAATCAGGTAAGAGGTAGTAATATTCATCACATTGTGTGTACCCAGTGTTTTCACAACCGGAAATTCACCTAACAGGGGCTGTAGTGCATGTGCGATTTCTTCTGTGGTATAGGGCTGAGTAAATTGAATATCATAGCTACGTCCACCTTTAAATTCCACGCCTTCGTTAAATCCATGGAAATAAGAAGAGAGGCCCAGCAGCATCAGGATACCGGAAACTATATAAGCATATTTGCGGTTTTCAATGAATTTGAAATGGGCTTTCCGGAAGATGGCACGGGATAGATGGGTAAAATATTCGAAATGTCGTTTTTTGTTGGTCCAGAAATCTTCTATAAGTCGCGACACCAGGATGCCGGTAAACAGGGAAAGCAGAATTCCCAGAATTTGCGTGGTAGCAAAACCTCGCACCGGTCCCAATCCGAAATAATACAGGATAATGGCGGTAAGTAGCATGGTTACGTGAGCATCCAGCACAGGCGCATAGGAATGCCGGTAACCATCGGCTATCGCCTGCAGGTAACCTTTACCCTGATAAAGTTCTTCTTTAATACGCTCGAAGATGATCACGTTGGTATCTACGGCCATGCCGATGGTGAGCACCAGACCAGCAATGCCCGGCATGGTGAGGGTAGCACCCAGCGCGGCCAATACACCCACGGTGAAAAGCAAGTTGAGTATCAGCGCGATATTGGCCACCATACCTCCATTGTTGAAATAAATCAACATGAGGATGAAAATGATGATAAACGACAGCACAAATGATTTGATACCGGCCTGGATGGATTCTTTACCCAGTGTGGGTCCTACCACCTGTTCCTGTACAATATGAGCGGGAACGGGCAGCTTACCCGTCTGGAGAATATTTGCCAGGTCCTGTGCCTCCTGAGCCGTGAAATTCCCTGTAATAGAGGATACTCCGCCTGCAATCTCGGATTGTACCACCGGTGCAGATACCACTTCATCATCGAGCACAATGGCAATGCATTTGCCAATATTATCTCCTGTCATTTTTTTCCAGATCCTTGCACCGGTATTATCCATGCGCATCTCCACTTCATATCCGCCTCCGGTAGGACTCACATCGGCACGTGCATCCACGACGTGAGAACCATCCAGAAGCGGTTGATCGGATCCGGGAATGGTTTTAATCGCATATACATTGATAAAATCGCTTTTTTTATTACGGCTACTGGTTTCCGAACCATACAGAAACTTGAGATCGCGAGGCAAGACATTTTTCACCACATCAAGGGAAAGATAATAATTGAATAAAGGTGTATCGGCAAGACGGATGGTTCCAATGATGGGGCGACCGGGCGATTGGTGCAGGATGGTAAACAACGGATTTTGCTTTTGCTGGGCTAAGAGCTGGTTGCTGGTATCGGGGGTTGGGGTGGAAGAGGGGCGTTCATGAATGAAAGCGCGCAGACTATTACCTGAAGTATCGGCGGATTCACCATTTGCAGTAGAAGCCCTGCTTGTCGAGGCACTAGCATGGGTTGTATCGCTACTGGTGTTTTCACTGGCCAGGTATTGCGCAATGGCATTGTTCATGGGCAGCAACACGTTGTTGTAGAAATTCTGATCGAGTTCGTAAGTTTCCCAGAATTCCAGTTTTGCGGTTGCCTGTAAATATTTTCGCACCCGGTCGGGATTATGCACGCCAGGCAGTTCAACGGTGATGATGCCTCTGTTCAGGTCAAGATTGATGTTCGGTTGAGCCACACCGAATTTGTCGATTCGTTGCAAAAGCACATTGTATGTGCGTTTGATGGCATCGTTGGCTTCATTACGGATAACATTAATTACCTGATCGTCCGAAGAGTTGTAATTGAGTTTATTCTGAAAGGCTGTTACAAACAAAGGTGCCAGCCTTTCGTTAGCTGGCTTTACTTCTTTCCATGCTTCATAGAAAAGGGTTACAAAATCCTTTCCGCTGGTTCCCCTGCGCTGGCTGGCCAGTTGCAACGCCCTGTTAAATGCAGGATCCTTGGAATGATTGGCCATTGATCGAATCAGATCTTCCACCGACACTTCAAGTACCACGTTCATACCACCTTGCAGATCAAGGCCCAGATTGAGTTCCTGTTCTTTAGCCTGTTCGTAAGTGTATTTATTAATCAATGTGTTGTAAATCACTTCATCACGGGTGCTATCCTCGATGTGTTGGATCCGATCGGCAATAATTTGCTCGAGCGTGTCCGCATAGGCTTTTTGAAGCACAGGTTGCTGGGGATATTTTTCCGTCGGCGAGGGATAATGCTGTTTTACAAAAGCCTGAGCTTCCTTTCTGATTTTGGATTCGTATCGTTTCACCACAAAAGTAAAGGAAAGCTGATAGAGGGAAATAAGGATCAGCACCACGGTGAAGAATTTCACTAAACCCTTGATCTGCATAGCTTATGATTATTTTTTATGATACATGCCAGAACGCGCAAAGATAGTATTTAGTTCTGTTTTCAAGGAAGGCAAGCATGCCTCATAGGAATGGGAGCGACTGAATTTCATAAAACCATGATGCTGCTTTTGTTTCAGGAAAATGGCAGCCATTGTTTGCGCTGGTGGCTTTCCATCGCCAGCTCAATCAGCCTGATGGTATCATAGCCATCCCTGGCCGATACCGGTGGTGCTTGTTGATGTCGGATGGCCTGGTGAAGTTGTCGGTAAAACAGTCCATAATCGCCCCGCAGCGAAGGAAAGGGTACTGGGGTAGTGGGATTGGAATACAGAATGCCCCAGGCTTCGGGTGGTTCGACACCCCATTCAGGGATATCGGGGAGATGACCCTGTCGGAGCAGGGCTTCCTGTGGGTCTTCGCTGTATTTCACGAAAGCGCCCTGAGTGCCTCTGAGCACATAGCGGGGTGCTGGATCGCTTACCAGCATGCCGGCATGCAATTTTACCGTGCGTTTTTCGTATGCCAGCCAGATGTCAAACACATCTTCCACCTGGGCGCCAGGTCGTTGCTGGCCAAGGTAGGCCGTAAGCCAGCGAGGCTTACCAAACAGGCACAATGCATGATCGATAAGATGAGGGCCCAGGTCGTAGAGAATACCGCTTCCGGGCAGGGCCTGTTCTCGCCAGTGCGATCGCGGTTGTGGCCTCCAGCGGTTAAATTGAAAACAGGCTTCTACGATTTCTCCTATCATTCCATGCTGCACCACCTGTTGAAGTGTTCTGAATCCGCTGTCAAAGCGCCGATTGTGAAAAGGCACCAGCAGCAGGTGCTGTTTTTCGGCATAGGCCATGAGCTCGCCCATCTCGCTCGCCCTGAGGGTTACGGGTTTTTCTATCACCACATGCTTTCTGGCTTTGAGCGCTTTCAAGGCCAGTTCAGCATGGGTATCATTGGGCGTGGTGATGATGATTAATTCCGCATTTCCATGCTGGAGCAGCATATCTATATCGCGGAATAATTGCGCTTGCGGGAACATGTGCTGTGCATCCTGACCATGGCGTTGCATGACCGCGGTTACGCGAAAACCGGGATTCGTTTTTAAAAAGGGCGCATGAAAAAATCTTCCGGAAAGTCCAAATCCAATCAATGCCGTAGAAATGGGGGCCGTACCAGGAATGTTATCCATCATCGGGGAGGTGTTTCAGGTCTCATTTTCATCGAGTAACAACACTTCATCCTGGCCATGCAATTCTTTCCAGCATACCTTTACTTTCTGCGACACGATAGCATCAATGCGCTTGCCCACATAATCTGCCTGGATGGGCAGCTCACGACTGAACTTGCGATCAATTAAAACCAGTACCTCTACGCTTGCCGGACGACCAAAATCCAGTATTGCGTCCAGAGCAGAGCGAATGGTACGGCCTGTATAGAGCACATCGTCAATTAAAATGACCCGCAGGCCTTCCACCAGAAAATTAATATCCGTTGTATTGGGTATTAAACTGGTTTTTCGTTGTTTGAAATCATCCCGATAGAAGGTGATGTCGAGCCTGCCATAGCGCAGATGGAGATGGGGTTGTACCTGTAACAACCTCTGGTAAATCCGGTCTGATAGCCTTATGCCGCGTGGTTGTAAACCTATAAGTGCCGATTGTTGAAAATCGCCATGTCGCTCCAGCAGTTCAAAACATAGCCGATTGATGGTGAGCTCAAGCTGATGTGCACTGGCAATGCGTTTCACCCTTTTTTGTTTGATGTTCAAAAATAAGGATTATCCTTATAGGCCGCTGATGAAAAAATCTTGCGCGTTTGTTCAGATTTATTTACCTTTTATGCATATTCATTAACCCTTCCATGAAGCTAACGCCTTTTACGATTGCCTTTCTTTACCTTATCGTTGGTGTATGCTGGATTGTGTTTAGTGATCGGCTCCTTGCCACAGTGGCGCAGCACACGGGATGGGTATTTGTGGAGCAGATGCAAACGGCCAAGGGGATAGCCTATGTAGTGATAACAGCCGTGTTATTATTCATTTTCATTCGAAAATTACATACTCAGCTTTCCCGTGCTGAGGAAGATTACAAACGTCTGTTTCTGGAAAATCCTCAGCCCCTGTACGTATTTGATGTACAAACGTTTCGTTTTCTGGAACTCAACAAGGCTACGGAAACGCAATATGGATATACACGCGATGAATTTTTACGCATGACCCTGCTGGATATTCGTCCACCCGAAGAACGAAGCCGATTTTTAGCTTTGAATCATTCCATTGCCGATACATCCATTCATTACTGGGGACGATGGAAGCATTTGCGCAAGGATGGTCAAACCTTGATAGTAGAAATTTTTACCCATCCCGTTGTATTTCAGGGCAGGGATGCCCGGCTTACTTATGTGCGCGATGTAACCGCCATGGTGCAGGCGCAGGAGCAGCTTGAAGAGCTGGGGAACAAGTTGCAGGCGATTATCAACAGCACCGACGATGCGATATGGGCTATTGATGAGCACTACAGGCTGCTGGTATGCAATCAGGCCTTCGCCTCCATCATACAACAACGCACGGGTAAGGCTGTACAAATAGGGCAGGAGCTCTCGATACCGGATTATGATAACCCGCAACAGGCCAATCGCTGGATGGACGCCTATCGCAGGGCTCTGGCCGGAGAGAAGGTGGAGTTCGAAGAAAGCGACGTCCTGCAACCCGGAGAAAAACCGCGTTATGCACATGTATCCATGCATCCCATTCTGGATGCGAATCAAAAAGTGATTGGGGCAGCCTGCATTTTACACGATATTACTTCCCTGAAAGAACACGAAATTCAACTCAAGGAAGCGCTTGAACGTTACAACCTGGTTACAAAAGCCACCAACGACGCCATCTGGGACTGGGATATTCTTCACGATAGGGTTGTCTTCAACGATCAGTTCTGGCAAATGTTCGGTTTTGAACCCACCGATGAGGGTGGCAAGCTCTGGGAAGAACATTTGCATCCCGACGATAAAGAGCGCGTATTGCAGGGAATTCAACAGGCCCTCAATGAAAAGCGCAATCTCTGGGCTGATGAATACCGATTGCGCTGTGGCAACGGAAAATACAAATATGTACTCGATAGGGCATACATTTTATATGATGAACAGCAGCGGCCGGTGCGCATGATAGGCGCTACACAGGATATCCAAATCCAGAAAGAATATGAACAGGCCATTCTGCGGCAAAACGAACAACTGCGGGAAATCGCATACATCAGCTCTCACGAGGTGCGTGGGCCAGCATCGGCGTTGATGGGACTTTTTATGCTGATGAAAGAACAATACATCGCACAAAATAATCAGGATTATCAGGAACTTATGCCGCTCATCCGTGAATCACTCGAACAACTTGATTCCGTGATTCATAAGATTGTAAACAAAACCAGTCAGCTTATGCAATGAAACATTCTTTTACAAATCCATTTTGATGAATAGATTTGTCGTAATTTTGAGAAGAATTGTAAAGTGAACATGGAAAATACTTATGTGTCGGTGATGGCCTTCCTTTCCGACGAAGAATTAGAACGATATCTTCAACATCCTGAAAAATATGTTCCGGAAGCTATTGAAGCAGCCGTTGCTGAATTAAAAAAAAGAGGTCGACAGTTTTCTGCCGAAGAAGAAGCACGTGTCCGCCAGATGATCCAGCAAAGGAAAGAAGCCTTGAAGCATTATCTCATGCAGGAGCAGGCTCCCGTGGCGAAGCCCGATTTTCCCGTATCGCGTTCATCAGGAGAGATGCCTGCGCTTTATCCGGAATCGGCGCTGTATATCATTTCGCTGTTATTTAATCCCTTTTTTGCATCTATTTTGCTGGCTTTAAACTGCCAGCGCACCGGCAAGCGCGAGGGCGTGCTGGTGGCTTTAAGTTTTGGTTTCGTGTACATGATCCTCACGCTGCTCATTATCAGCCTGTTGAAATTGAATATTTACATTACTTTGATTTTCAATGTCGTGGGGGCTTTGCTCTTGCATCAATGGTTGTGGAAAAAATACCTTGGACAGTATGAAACTTATCAGCCCAAGCCCATCTGGGGACCTTTGCTCATCTTTTTACTGATTTCTGTTCCGCTTTTGTTGATTGCTTATTTGCATGGTGGCTGGAAGATGCCTTCCTGATTGCTCAGCTGATCAGCCTGAAAATCATTTCCTGTAAAAGGGAAGATTCGTCGCCTGTGATGGGTTCGATACCCACGCTTTTCAGGTTGTAAGCATGCAGCAACAAAATATTTCTTTCCACGATAGGTTTCGGATATTGCTGAGCAGCTGCGTAGTATTGCTTCAGAAAAAATGGATGAATACCTAATTGATCGGCTACGGCTTTATCCGTAAGGTTGCGCATGCTGTGCAACTGCCAGAGCTTTACAAAGTACTGATAAAGCGAGGCAATCACCAGCTGCAATGGAGCAGAACGAGGATTCAGGCTGAAATAGCGCAGGATGTTCAGGATACGTGCTACATCTTTTTTTCCGATTGCGTCTTGTAGTTGAAACACATTGTATTCACGGCTGATGCCCACATACTGTTCTACCAGATGTTCGTCGATTTCCTGTTGGTCCTTGAGGTTGAGCCTGATTTTTTCTAATTCCATGCTGATGCGCGTGAGATCATTTCCAATATGTTCGGCCAACATATGGATGGCCTGTGGTGTGGCTTTCAATCCTTTTTCCTGCAAATATTGTTCAATCCATTGCGGTATTTGCTCTTCGTAAATCTGAGCGGATGCAAAATAAACGCACTTTTCGCGGATGAGCTTTCCAAAGGATGTACGGCCGTCAATCTTGCCGTGTTTATACGCCACGACAAATATGGTGGAAGCCAGCGGATGGGCAATGTAGGTCTCCAATTTTTGCAGCTGGGATAGCGGCATTTGCTGGGCCTCCTTGAGGATGACGACCTGCCGTGCTGCAAATGCCGGATATTGCCGGCAGGCATTGACCACATCGCGCCAGTCGGCTTCCTCGCCATAAAAGATATGTAGATTAAAATCTTTTTCCTGTTCGCTGAGGAGCTGGTTTTCAAATACAGCGATTAACCGATCAATGTAATACTCTTCTTCTCCTTCCAGCCAGTATAGGGGCGAGAGTTGTTGTTTCTGCAACTGCTGCAGCAGAGCGGGATAGCTGATGGAGGTTGATTTCATAGCTTTGTTTTACCTGAAAATATTTTGCCGTCCGGGTATAAGAACCTGTTTTCCGGCCAGCAAATATCTCATAAATGCTTAAAAGATGGATGAGCCGGATGGCAACAGTAAGCTGGCAGCGCAGGTTCACCGATGGTATTGCAACATCCACTGATATACATTCAATCCGTTTTCCTGGTAGGCTGGATCATAAGCTTTTGTCCAGGCATCATGACCCGAAACGGGGAATATGGTTAGCCGGGGTGGCGGATTACAATGGGCGTAGTTCAGGTATTGTACAAAATCTATGGAATAAGATGAAGGCACCGTAGGATCGTTCTGGTTATGCAAGGCCCATACCGGTAGATGTGCTTTAGCCATGGTATCGGCTTTTTGCTGGCTGGGCCAGGCGGCTCCGGCAATGGGCAGGATAGCAGCCAGTTGAGCAGCGTAAGCTGTATTTGCCGAAGCGTAGTCCCACGTGATGCCTCCGCCCATGCTCAATCCTGTCAAATATATCCGCGTGGAATCAATGCGATAATGGCTTTTTGCAAAATGGATGATGGCCTGTATGTCGCTCGCCGATGGCCATTGTTTGAACTGAGGCGATAAAACAATAAAAGCGAAATGCTTTCCATTTACTTCAAAATCGGGAGGGAATTTTTTTTGATCAATTAATTTCGGTGGGCCGTTACGCAATACTGCCGGCAGGCTCTGTGCCGATCCATCGCCTAATTCGCCGATGCCATGGCAAAAAATCAATAATGGATAGAGGTAAGAGGTAGAATCATATCGGGCGGGGAGAGCCAGGTAAAATCCGCCGATATTCGCATCGATGGACTGATATACGGCCGTTTGAATGGGAGGTTGTGTTTCCGGTATGTAGATTTCATCTTTAGGCAGCTGATGTGGTTGCACGGATGATTTCTGGCATCCCGTGCTCCAGAGCAATGCCCCGCTGAATAGCATGAGCCAGCAGAAACGAAGTAAAAAACTACGGCTGATGATAAGCATGGTACTATTGTTTTCGGGAGATAGCGTTTGTGCATTCCCTTTATGATACCGGATATTAAAAATAAACGCTGATCTGGCTCAAAGATGATGCCACTTAAGCCGTTTCCATGATCTTTTGTAGTGCTTGAAGTGCTTCTCCTACGACAAACACGCTGCCACAGATCAGTATCATATCATCGGGGCCGGCCTGTTGCAGGGCATCCCTGCAGGCTTCAGCAACCGTATCATAAACGTTGCCGGTGAGTCCGTAATGAAAAGCCAGCTGAGCCAGTGCGTCGGGATCGAGGGCACGGGGTAGCTGTGCCCGGGTAAAGTAGTAGCGGGCATGAGGGGGAAATTGACGTAAAGCGGCTGCCACATCTTTATCTTTTACAAATCCGGTGACGATATGCAGCTGGTGATATTGTTGCCTGGCAGTTTGTTGCATCACTTCAGCAATACCGGCTTCATTATGGGCCACATCCAGCACCACGAGCGGATGTGTTTTTACGATATCCCAGCGTCCGCTCAATCCTGTAAGTTGTTTCACGCGCGACAGTGCGGATAATATGTGTTCCGGTGCAATTTTGGGGCGATGCCCGGCCATATGCCGCTGCCATACATCAATGGCTGTGAGTACGGTGGCTATATTTTTTTGTTGATATATCCCGGTTAAATCAGGATTGCATGGCCATTGCCTGTTGTCGGTTAATGACTTCAGTATCCAGGGCTGGTTTGCCCTGCCGGCTGATACCTGCCAGTATTCGCTCGCCAGATAGAGCGGACTGTTGTGCTCTCTGGCTTTTTCTACAAATACCGGAAAGGTTTCGGGATGATATTCACCGATTACCACGGGAACACCGGGCTTAATGATACCTGCTTTTTCTCCAGCAATAGCCGCTAAGGTATTGCCCAGCAAATGCTGATGGTCAAAACTGATGTTGGTGATGATGCTCAGTTCGGGCATTAGAATGTTTGTACTATCCAATCGTCCACCCAGACCCGTTTCAACAATGGCCATATCGACCTTCTCGCGGGCGAAATAATCAAAAGCCATAGCCACGGTGAGTTCAAAAAACGAGGGGCAGATGCTTTCGGCCAGCAAATGGTTTTTTCGAACAAAGGCCAGTACTTCTTCTTCCGGGATCATCATCCCATTGATGCGAATACGCTCCCTGAAGTCAATCAAATGAGGAGAGGTATATAATCCCGTCCTGTAGCCGGCTTGCTGAAAAATAGCGGCCAGCATGTGACTGACCGAGCCTTTACCATTGGTGCCCGCAATGTGAATGGCGGGAAATTGTTTTTCGGGGTGTTGCAATGCTTCGCAGAGCTTGCGGATATTGGTCAGGTCTTTTTTGTAGGCTGCATCCCCGATGCGGGAAAACATGGGCAGTTTCAACATCAGGTAATCCAGTGCTTCAGCATAAGACTGCATGCCTTTGGCTTTTGTATATGAACAGTTGAGGCAAAATTAGCAAAGGAGAAAGGCTTGATTGCAAACTATTGCTGAAGCTTGAAGATAAAAGTGATTTCGCCGAATTGGGTAACAGGAGCATTGGGATCCGGATTAAAACGGATTTGTTTGATTTTTCTTTCGGCCAGCTGAGCGAGCGTTACATTGTCGGCACTCAGAATACGATAGCTGGTGATATTGCCTTGCTGATCTACGGCTATCTGCATCCTTACTCTTCCTGGTTCGTTGAATTGTGCTTCGCGGGAGGGGTACTGTGTAATGTTGCGTCCCCGCAGGTTGTAGCTGATGCCGCTGCCGCCGAGACCCGATACCAGTCCGCTATGGTTGCTGGCATTGGGGTTGCCATTGATAGCCCCCTGGTCGCCCGGTTTTCCGGTAAGTCCTTCGTTCGTGGCGTTGTTGGCCAGATCGGCCTGGTTACCACTCGACGCATGCTGTGTGGTGCCACCACTATAAAGTGCTTTGGGGCGGGGAGGTGCCGGCTCTTCCGCAACGGGCGTTTGTCGGGGTTTTGCCGGTCGATGGTTTGCCTTTTCATTCAGGTCGGGATGGAAGCTGGTTGGCTTAACGGTTTGTGTGTGGGGGATAGCGGGTGCTGAAGCTTCATCGGTGGTCACTATGTCGTGGGGTGTGGAAGCCGATGTCCGGGGGGCTGGGGCGGAAGGTGCCTGTGCGGCTGGCATTGCACTGGCTTGCGGCGGATTGGGATGAAGGGGCTGCAGTTCTCCCGTTCCCTCCTGGCTATTGCCCAGATTCACTTCCATACCCAGGTCCTGATTGGGTAAAGGCTGGGGAACCGAAAAGCCAATCAGCACACAACAAAGCACTACCGCTGCATGAATGAGCACGGTTCCAATGAAGGCCTGTAAATTTTTATGTTGTTCAAAACGATCCACCACGGCTGTGAACTTTATCAAATTTATGGTTTTTAAGCAGATATGTTGCAAAATTGATGCAAATGCTCTGCATAAGCTGTGTTGAATCTGGATTCATGCATGGGCAAAATCGGTTTCAAAATTTCCTTTGATGCGTTCCATAGGTGGATTGTAATAACCGAATTTAAGATCTGGAAATTGAGCGTGTACTTGCTCCAGAAGTTTTTTCATGCCCATGGCCTGTGAAGTGTCTTCGACCTGTACTTCTTTTAAATACCAATCGGGGTCGATATTAAAATTTCGCCATTGAATCATATCCAGGCCCGTGGTTTCAATTAGTTTACACAGGGCTTCGAACTCTGCCGACTGATCAGTCATGCCCGGAAAAACAAAGTAATTGATGGAGGTCCAACCGCCGGCTTCTTTTACGGTAATCAGGCTTTTGACCACGTCTTCAAACCTGTAATGCCGCGGGCGATAGTAGGCATGATAGATCTCTTTCCGGGCTGAGTTCATACTCACACGAATACTGTTCAGGCCGGCTTCGCAAAGGGCTTTTACTGCATCGGGCTTGCTTCCATTGGTATTGAGGTTGATGCATCCCCGATCGGTCTGGCTACGGATGAGCCTGATGGCATCCCGTATTGTACGCCACATCAGCAGGGGCTCCCCTTCACAGCCCTGTCCGAAGCTTACGATAGGGTAGGGCGCTTCCTGCAAATGAGGAACCGTATATTCGGCAATCTCTTCCGCTGTTGGTTTAAAGTTTAGTCTGTCCTGTGTAGAAGGAATAGATACCTCTTCGGGCTGAAAGGATATGCAGCCTATGCAGTTTGCATTGCAAGCCGGAGATACCGGTACCGGGCATTCCCAGCGGCCCAGAAAATAGTTGCGGGCGGCCGGACAGAAATAAGTAAGGGCGCAATTCTCGGCCAGATGTCTTACCAGGCGATTGTGTGCATAGGCTTTTAATTTTTCATGTACACCAATTTTCACCTTTCGATGATCGAATCCCCCACATTCCTGACGAATATCCTGTTCAATTCTCATGGCGGGAACATAAAATTTTCCTTTCCACCAGCCTGTTGCCGTGTAGCAGAACAGGGGAAGCAGTGGCGCCTGTGGTGCTGTTTCGTATGCAGCCAGATAAAATCCCGTGTGGGCTGGTGGCAAAAAAGCCGCCACGGCCCATCCTTTTTTACACAACCGCATCTGGCCGGTTTGCACGTCTATGCCGATGGCACGCCTGCCCGGCAAATGGTATAAACTTCCCCCCTCGGGTAATGCAATCCACTGGTCGTCCGGTACAGGCAATGCCTCCCAGCCGCTACGTCCTACGGCATAAAGGCTGCGATCCTCGAATACATTTCCTTTTTCATCTGCATAAACCAGGTATGGGGGATGCTCGAATGGCATATCAACTTTTTCCATGCTTTGCAAAGTTCGGAAAGCCCTATCATTTTTTAAGAGCGCTGTTCCTGTAAAAAACGTATGACCTCAGCTACCGTAGCTTCCTGTTCGGGGCTGATTTCCCACTGCCACCAGCGATTGTCAACCAGCTGCAGGGTGAATACATCATTTTTTATAACTGCGTGGGAAATTTTTCTCCACGGTATACACAACCATCGCCACTGATCCGGAAATTGGATGCCTTCGGCCGTGATGACCAGCTCATTATGCTGGAGCCCCTTCCATTCCAGCCATCCATTGGCCATGCAGATAAGCGCAGCCAACACATGCATCCATCCGACGAGGCCATAACGCGTGCTGAACTTCCATATCAAGAACAAGATGATCAGCCCAAGGATTGTGGCAATGGCTGTAGATCCGTACAAAAGATACGGGAATTGTTGATTTTTCCTGACCTGGCGATATATGCGACCAGCCGTAATCAGTTGTACGGCAGTAAGTGGGAGCGTAAGCAATATCCAGCCATGCAGATGAAGATTCCGGAATAACAGAAAGGCCAGCGTATCAAAGCAAAAGAAACATCCCCAGATGATATGTTGCACAATAATGCGGTTGATAAGCCGGGGTAACCACGGAGGTTGAATACGCAAGCGGAGCATGAAATTTATGTTGAGGGGTACAGGTTAGACAGCAGTAAATTGCACAATCGAAACAGGATATGCGCACCAGCCCGTGCATCCCATTCTTCCTGTCCATAACCAATTTCGGTAAGATCGAATCCGATTAACTGACGACCTGACTGGATTAATTTCTTCAGCAGAAAAAATACCTGCTCAGTTTGAAGTCCGCCCGGTACCGGTCGGGCTGTATGTGGACAAACGCTGGGGTCCAATCCATCGATATCAAAACTCAGATATACTTTTTCTGGCAGAGGCGCAATGATTTGTTCGCATATCTTTTCCCAGCTCAATCCCCTGTATTGCATTTCCATCAGCTGTTTGTTGAAGAATGGGGTTATGCGATCAGGTTGTTCGCGCAGAAATAACCATTCTTCTTCAATGAAATCCCTTGCCCCCACCTGTACCAGATGCACCACATGCTGGATATGATCCAGCACTTTTCGCATCACGCTTCCGTGGGAATGTGTGAAACCTACATAGGTCTGGCGCAGGTCGCAATGGGCATCGATTTGCAAAATACCGAATTCTGGATGCTGTTCGCTTAAAGCTTTAATATATCCCCATGCCGTGCTGTGATCGCCACCCAACAGCACGACATTTTTCCCTTTTTGTAGAAGCGCATGGGTCTGGTTATACACCCATGCATTCATCTCTTCACAACCTTTGTTCACATCGTGCAGGGTTTTTTGCATGAAGCTGTTTTCGGCCAGGTTGCCGCCATCCATAAGAAAATTCAGATAGAGTTCGGCCTCTTTGCGGAGATAATCGCTGCGCATGAGCATATGCTTGTCTATGGCCTGCATGGCAATACCGCGTTTCCAGCCTTCATATTCATCAATCAAATTCACGTGCACCCGTTTGCTGGCTTTTAAAATATGCTCCGGACTTCTTGCCGTTCCGGGATGATGCGGCAGGGTTACTTCCCATGGGACGGGCAGAATAATCAGCTGGGCTGAGTTTTCATCGAAAGGTAATCCAAAAATATTGTCCTTGCTAAATGAAGCGGGTGGAGGCACAGATGGATCTATCATAACAAATCAATAAGGTGGTTTCGACGGGTAAAATTACCAAGCTTGTGCATTTAGATAAATCTATTTAGTGCATGCCACATAAATAAATATTTTAAGAAATTTTTTTTGTTTTTAAAATTTTTTATTAAGTTTACGTCAACAAAATCTAAAAATAGTAGGATTTTATAATCATTAATAAAGTGGAAACAGCTTTTTCAAAAGAAACCCATCGAGTACGCAGTGCAATAGAAAAACAGGTGATTCAATATTTATACACAGATCGAGAGCTATCGTGTGCGGCATTGAGTGAACGCATTGAAAAAAGTGTACCCATGGTGATGCATGCCCTGAATCAGCTTATCAAGCGGGGATGGGTGCGAAGCACGGGATATGCCCCATCAACCGGAGGGCGTAAGCCCATGCTCTACAGCCTGATGCCGGAAGCACAATATATCGTAGCCGTTGCCATGGATCAGCTGTTTACAAGAATTCAGGTGCTGGACTGGCTACATCAGCCTGTTTCCCATCTGGAGACGATTGCCTTACCCCTGCACGATAATGAACAGGCTACAGATACGCTTGTAAAAGCCATTCAAGGGCATTTGCAAGCATCGGCCATTGATCAAAGCAGGATACTGGGTATTGGTATTGGCATGCCGGGATTTGTACATATTCAAAAAGGTGTGAATTACACTTTTTTGCCTGTTCCACACGGGGAAGAAAGCCTGAGAGCGTATCTGGAAAAAGAGCTGCATGTACCCGTGTTAATTGATAATGATTCAAGCCTTATTGCGCTTGCAGAATTAAGGTTTGGTATGGCCCGAGGGCATAAGCATGCGATGGTGATCAACATAGGCTGGGGTACGGGTTTGGGTATGATTGTGAATGGTACACTGTTTCGTGGCCACACCGGTTATGCCGGTGAATTCAGTCATATTCCCATATCGGATAACAAAATTCTTTGTGAATGTGGCAAACGCGGTTGCCTGGAAACAGAAACTTCATTGTTGCTACTGGCCGAAAAGGCCAAAGAGGAAATTCGACAGGGGAAGGTTTCCCAGCTTTCTACATTATTCAAGGCCAACATGCATGCGGTTGATGCGGTGCTGGAGGCTGCAAACAATGGTGATGAATATGCGGTGGAATTATTGTCGGATGTGGGCTATAAGTTAGGTAAAGGTATTGCCATTCTCATTCATATCATGAATCCCGAATTGGTGGTGCTGAGCGGACGGGGAGCTAAGGCGGGTAAAATTTTGCTTGCACCCATTCAGCATGCATTGAATAAATATTGTATTCCCCGATTGCTGGAAAATACCGAGATCGTCGTGTCAAAACTGGGCTTTGAGGCTTCTTTAATTGGAGCAGCCAATCTGGTTATGGAAAACCTGTATGAGTTAATTTAAACTGAAACAGCACATAAAATTTTTCATATCTATTCTTCACCATGTAAAAGAATGATTATGCAAACAAAAGTATGTTTACTCTTGATGCTATGCATGGCTGGTTTACGCCTGAGCGCCCTTGCTCAACAGCAGGTAAGCGGGGTGGTGATCGGTGAAAACAACAACCCCGTACCTTATGCCAGCGTGCGCATTTCAGGGACCAACCGGGGAACCACTACAGATGAAAACGGCAATTTCATTTTGAATGTAAAATCGGGCGATACGCTGTTGATCACCAGTCTGGGTTACAAACAGCAGAAATTCCCCGTACAGGACAATACCAGAAATATCCGTATCGTGCTATCTTCAACTGCAAGGGGATTAAATGAGGTGGTAGTCACGGGGCTTGGAGTAAAAAGAGAAGAAAAGAAACTGGGATATGCGGTATCGCAAGTATCGGGTGAGGATGTGCAACGTGCTAATGTGGTAGATCCTACAACGGCCCTGCAGGGCAAGGTTGCTGGTGTGTTTATCAATACAGGTACTGGTGGCCCCACATCCAGTAACCGAATCATCATTCGTGGCAACACTTCGCTGGATCCCAATAATCAACCACTCATTGTCGTGGATGGAGTTATTGTCGATGATCAACCCACAGGTGCAGGGCAGTGGGGAAGTTCTCAGGATTTTGGCAATCAGTTAAAAGATATTAATCCGGATGATATTGCTTCTATCTCTGTGTTGAAAGGAGCTGCGGCCTCGGCACAGTGGGGTTCCAGGGCCACGCATGGAGTAATTTTAATTACGACTAAAAAGGGCAGAACAGATAAAAAAATTGGCGTAACCGTTACTCATACCGAACAATGGAGTCAGGTGTTTAAATTTCCGGACTATCAGAATGAATATGGTGCAGGCTGGACGTTTGGATTAGATTCATTCGTAACCGATCCGAATACTAACCGCCCACAAATTGATCCAAGCTGGGGTTACTGGAGCTTCGGCCCCCGGATGAATGGACAAACCGTAGAAGACATGGACGGACATATCCAGAAATTTTCTCCCAATAATCCTAAGGATGCTTATCAAACAGGTCGATTTGTTAATACCAATATTGCCATTGATGGTGGAAATGAACAAACCACTTTCCGGTTATCGTTTTCCAATCAACATAATCTGGGTATCGCTTATGGAAATACTTTCACACGGAACAATATCAACCTCAATGCTACCCAGAAATTAGGTAAGATAGTAGATATCAATGCCAATGTAAACTTCACCCGAAGTGACGCCATGAATCCTGCACGTGATGGTGGAAATGATAACCTGCTGTTTATGATGTCGTATGCTGTTCCTCGAACCTATGATATCAATTATTACAAGACTCATTTTATAGATTCTGTAAATGGTGGAAGAAATAAAGTGGATGATAATTATTATGGCCTGACGGGATACTGGTTTAATCTTTACAAAAACAATGCTGAACAGAAAGAAGATAATCTTCGTTCATCACTGGAAATGACCGTGCATGCAACACCATGGCTCGACTTTCATTTGAATGGTTACGCTAATAATTTTTATACAACCTATACCAATAAACAACTCGGTCAGGATGCCAATTTCTCTGGTGGATATTATGAAATTAATAAAGGCACGCATGATAATTATCGACTGGTTGGTCAGGCCGAGCTGCACAGGGCTTTTCGCAACTGGGATGCGGATTTAATATTGGGAACGGAAACATACAGTGATAAATTGCAGTCGGTAGATGCAAGAACTGATGGAGGACTTATTATTCCAGGAAAATTTACACTCTCCAATTCCGTAAATCGTTCACTTTCATCGGAAAGTTATTCAAATTATAAACTCAACTCAGCTTATGCATTCCTCACGATAGGCTGGAATTCACAGCTTTATCTCGACCTCACGGCACGCAACGACTGGTCTTCTGCTTTAACCTATCCCGATGGTCATGGCAACAACAGTTATTTGTATCCTTCTGCCAGTGCGTCGTGGATATTTTCTCAAACTTTTCATTTGCCGGGTTATATCACATTCGCCAAGTTCAGGGCATCTTATGCACAGGTGGGTCGTGACATCAGTCCCTATTTCAGTTCAAGCGGTCTCACCTATCATTTTTCCCAGAACTATCAAACATATCAGGGCAATAATATACCGATATATGAATTCAATGGCAACAATTTAGGCAATCTGAACATTAAACCCGAGATTATGTCGGCCGTTGAATTAGGGCTGAATATGCAATTCTTGCAGAACAGAATCGGATTTGATGTGAGCTATTATAAAGATAACACGAAGAATCAGGTTTTATCCCTGCAGGTGGCTCAAGAAACGGGAGTGGCCAATCGTACAATCAATGCCGGTAATATTCAAAATGCAGGGGTAGAACTGTTGATTACAGCAAAGCCTGTTGAATCCAGAAACTTTACCTGGAGTTTGAGTGTAAATTATACCCACAATGAAAATAAAATCATTTCTCTTGCACCGGGTGTCAATTTATATGTACTGGAGTATGGCCAGGGTGTGGATGTGGAATCAGTAGCTATTCCCGGTCAGGAATATGGTACCATTTATACCAAATATGATTATGCGAAATACCAGGCACTGGATGATAAAGGAAATCCTGTTGCAGATCCGAATAATGGCAAAAAAGTATTGTATCCTACAACAGATTATCTGGGTAATCCTGCTGCCCGTTTTAGAAGGACTAATGATTATCAGGGTCAGGGTTATGTGAAAATCGGATCATCACAACCTAAGTTTTATTATGGATTTATGAATGATTTTCAATATAAAAATTTCACCTTGCACATTGCTCTTGATGGACGTGTAGGCGGCAATATTGTTTCTGCTACTTATGATTATGGATATGCATTTGGTAACTGGAAAACCACACTCTTCGGAAGAGATAAAGCACATGGCGGTTTAGAACGAAAAACATTTGATCAGGCAGGAAATGTAACGGGTGTTTATTATGATGGTATCATTCCTGATGGTGTATTCCAACAGGGAAGTAAGGTTACCGATCCACTGGGTGTGCAACATGATGTAACCGGCATGAGCTATCAGGAAGTGGTAGATAAGGGATGGATACAGCCTGTCAGTGCTTTATACTATTATTACAGCCTGGGCAGTTGGGCGGCAGGTATCCGTACTACAGGCCTTGCTAAAAACGATTGGCTTGCATTGAGAGAAATATCCATTGGCTATCAATTGCCCTCTTACCTTGCAAATAAATTGAAGCTGAATAGTCTTCGACTCATTCTGGTGGGACGTAATCTCGGATATCTCATCAACAAATTACCCGCGCATATCAATCCAGAAGGCCTGTATAACAGCAATGCGGGTAATGCATTTGAATATGGCGGACTTCCTTTTGTACGAAACTTTGGTTTTACCATTCAGGCTGGCCTTTGATCAATGCATGTATGAATAAAACAGATTTATCCTCATTCAAAAAATATCTGGATATGAAACTGCAAAATTATTCTTCGCCTCTTATCCTCATCCTGCTTTGTGCTGGTTTGCTGGGTTCATCCTGTACAAGAAATTTTGATAGCATCAACACCAATCCCGAAGATGTAATCACGGCATCTACAGAATCCTTGTTCGCTCGTGCCTGCCTGGGAGCTACAAATGGCCCGGGAGCTGACTTTCAGCAATATTATGATGTCTATCGCGACGTAAATCCCTGGATGGAATTATGGGTATATAATGGTGGAAATCCTACCGCTTTTAATGAGGTGGGTGCAAACTTTAATTACCGCTATGGTATTTATTATCAGAATGTGGGGAATTATCTTGCCGACATTATGCATAAAATAAACTCCATGTCCGACGCCGATAAGGCTAAATACCAGAACGAACTGGCTATTGCGCAAATATTGAACGTGTATTATGCCTGGTATGTTTCAGATATCAATGGTGATATCCCTTATACACAAGCATTTCAATTGCGTTATGGTGGAACGGATCAACCAAAATATGATTATCAGGATTCATTATTTACCATCTGGGATACTCAGTTAAAGCAGGCTGTGAGCACCCTGAAATCAAATAATAGTGCACAGCAGGTGAGTTATGGTAATTATGATTTGTTTTATAATGGTGATGTGAGCAAATGGATAAAGGCAGGAACAAGTCTTCGACTGAAAATCGCTATGCGATTGATGAAACGTAATCCCAGTATGCTGTCTTCCATCGCAAATGAAGTAATCGCAAGCGGCGATTTGATGAGTAGCAACGATGATAACTGGATTTTTTATGCTCGAAACGGATCAACGGGGCCGGGTGGAAACTGGGATCCTACTGGATTTGTGGCGCCCAGGCCCATGGTTGATTTTATGTGGAATACTTCAGACCCACGAATCGGACTGTTTTTCCAGAAAAATGATTACGACTCCTTAACTTTTGTGGCACTGCAACAGCAGGGAAAAATAAGTCCGGATTCGAGCTGGAATCCCCGCCAGTATGTGGGTATGTTTTGTAGTCCGGATGCCATCAAAACTCCTCTCGGCAGGCGACTTATTTTCCGGGATACTCTGAAACAGGGTGGAAATAATATTCTGCTCGACACGCTTTCACTGATTCAATATCGATTGTTTCAGGCCGAATATCCTGATCAAAACGGCAATATAGGTCAGGGCAACACACCATTTGTAATGCTCACCTATCCTGATGTTTGCTTGATGCGGGCCGAGCTGGCTGCAAGAGGATTAACTACGGAAGACCCTGCCCAATGGTATTATGAAGGAATAAAAGCCTCTATCAGCATGTATGATCAGCTCGCTTCAATGGCTAAAATATTCGACTACAACAGCGTAGCGGTAACTCAACAGGCTATTAACAACTATTTGAATAATCCTACCATCCAGTATAATCCTGCTAAAGGAATCCAACAAATTTGTGTACAGGAATTCATCAATTATTTCAAACAATTTAATGAAGCCTGGGCTCTGTGGAAAAGAACGGGTTATCCGGATAGCACTACCGATCTTGTCCGTGAACCTCTTCAAAGTGGAGGACAATATTTAGAAATACCGAGAAGAGCCGTATTCAACAATGTTATTTCAGGAGCACCCAATTATGATAATGTACAGGCTGCTTTGCAGCATATGTCTTCTGACCCGGACTGGGGAACAGGACCGGCAGATGTTTATGGCCGGGTGTGGTGGGATAAAAAATAATTTCGCGTTAGATTGATTTATGGGTAATAAACGAATCCGGACTTATCTGTGGTCCGGATTCCATTTTTATCAGGAAAAGATTGAATGTTTATGGTTCATTACATATCGGCACATGTTCATCGCCCATGTGATAATCAACATACAACAAAATCAACGTCAACATTTCATCGGTTGTTTTCATCAGTTCATTAGTATCACCAAAAATCATTTGTGGAGGATGAAATGGATTACGCGGATTTTGTTCGGTGTTATCATATACCCCAATTACATGCACTACACTCCCCTTTGGTAAATAGATAAGATGAGGGAAACGATACAGGTCCTGCCAGCTGAAATCCCAATGAGGAATATAAATCAGATGAATGGTGTCGTGTGCAGGCGTAACGGCAAACGCTTTAAATGATTTTCCCAGTAGATGCATGTGCGGCCAGACATATAGCAGGGAAATATCCTTGCTGGTTTCTGCGGTGACTTCAAAGCTGTCAATCTGGTTTGGTAAAATCAAAAGTGGTGGCATGATGTTACCGATACCTCCAGATCCGATGCTGATGGTTTCAATTTCTCTTCTTATAGGAGTTTGCTTGAAAAAGAAATGTAAAGCTGCAGTTATCGTTGTATCTACAGGACTCGGGGCGAAATGAAAAGTGAGAATCACCACGCCCTTTCTGGGTAATACAAATCCAATATCAAGCGGAAATGATTCGTAAGAAGTACCGGGTATCCAGCCTCCATAATGAATCATTTGCACATTCCCTTTCAGATACGGATCAAATTGTTGAAATGCAGATGGGCTGTCTTCATCAAGGGTTGCAGGTTTGCCACCCTGGTGAATATCAACTCCTTCAACAGCAGGATATATGGCGTAATTTACATGATGAATATATCTGAGATTACTGGCTACGAATTCAATGGCCTCCACATTGCGCGGTGAATCTATTTCAAAGGGAATCTTCACAAATACAAAACGCTC
>ERZ795042.639-NODE-639-length-26253-cov-4.704367_pt1 | contig 26253 bp, 22 predicted proteins | sample MGYA00375126_ERZ795042 | MGnify/ENA primary metagenome ERZ795042 (study PRJEB30171, sample SAMN05518105) | compost metagenome | isolation source: Feedstock adapted compost from Newby Island compost facility, Milpitas, CA | place: USA:Newby Island compost facility...
GAATACGCCGAGGCCAACGGCATCGAGATCGAGGTTCAGGGATTCCCCTTCGAGGGTCTGCTCGAACGCCTCACGATCAACCTCACGCAAGCCACCGGCGCCTACGACGTCGTCTCGATGGACGACCCCTGGATGCCCCAGTTTGCCGGCGGCGAGTTCTTGATGAACTTGGAAGAGCTTGGGTACGAGCGCGATCCGGACTTTGTGCCGGAGCTGCTCGCGCTCGGCGATTTCCCGCCAGGCAGCGGGCTCCGAGGCATTCCTTGGGTCGGCAATGTCCAAGTCTTCGCCTGGCGCACGGACGTCCTCGAAGAATTGGGGCTCGAAGTGCCGCAAACATGGGACGACGTCCTGAACGCGGCAGCAGCGATCACCGAGGCGAAGAAGAGCGAAGACCTTTACGGATTCGGTTTGCGCGGCGTCGCCGGCAACCCCGCCGCCACCAGCTTCCTGCCGATCCTGCGCGGCCACGGCGGCGATCTCTTCGACGACAACAACGATCCAAAGGAGCCGACGCTCGACACGCCCGAGGCGCAGGAGGCGCTACGCAAGCACCTCGAGCTAGCGAAGTTGGCCCCGCCGGGCGTGGAGAACGTCCAGCACGCCGACATGGGCACCAACATGTACAGCGGCCGCATCGCGATGGCCGCCGACATCTGGCCGGATCTGCTCCTACAGATCTGGGATCCGGACATTTCGCAAGTCGTCGGCAAGGTCGCCATCGGGCCGGAGCCGGCGCAGACCGGCGCCGAGTCGAAGAACATGACCGGCAACTGGCTGCTCGGTATCCCGGAAGGGAGCCAGAACCCCGAGCAGGCGCTCGACTTCATCGTCTGGCTTACCGCGCCCGAGCAGCAGAAGCGGCTCCTACTTGACAACAACATACCGGCGACGCGGACGAGCGTGCTGACCGATCAGGAAGCGGTCGAGAAGCTGCCGTTCCTCCCTGGCCTGCTCGAAGCGGCGCGCAAGGCGGTGCCTCGCCCACGGACGCCGCACTACAACGCCGCCGAGGCGATCTACGGCCGCTACATCGCCGAGGCGATCGCCGGGCAGACGTCACCGGAGGATGCGCTGACGAATGCCAACAAGGAAATCCGCGACCTGATGGTCCGCGAAGGGGTGCTCGAAGACTAGCGCTTGGCACTCGCTGACGAGCGAACATGGCGATCCGCATTCGGGCTCAAGAGGCAGCGCGCGTCCGGCCGGTTTCGGCGCGCGCCCCTTGGTGGGAGCGAAATCTTGCCTGGCTCCTCGTCGCTCCGGCGATCGCCATGTTCGCCCTCTTCGCCATCTACCCGACGGCCTCGGCGCTCCTCTTCTCCCTCAGCCGGGCGCGGCTCATCCGCGGCTCGCTAGAGCGGACCTACATCGGCCTCGACAACTTCCGTCGCGCGTTCGAAGATCCCCTCGTCCGCCAGTCCGCGGCGTTCACGATCAAGTGGTCGCTGAGCGTGACGGCGATGGAGGTGCTGCTTGGCCTCCTCATTGCGCTTCTCGTCTCACAGCTCGCCCGCGGTCGGGGCCTGATCACTTCGCTCCTGATCATCCCCATCATCATGCCGCCGGTGAGCGTCGCCGTTGCCTGGCGCTTCATGTACGACCCTGCCTTCGGCATCTTCAATTACTTGCTGAACCTGGTCGGCCTTGGCGATGTCTACTGGCTGTCCGATCCGGACGTCGCCACCTATGCCCTGATGGCAGTAGACGTCTGGCAGACGACACCGTTCGTCTTCCTGCTGCTCTACGCCGGCCTGATCTCCCTGCCCCGCGATCCATATGAGGCGGCCGCGATTGATGGCGCGTCACCCTGGTTCACCTTTCGCACGGTGACGCTGCCGCTCCTGAAGCCGGTGCTGCTCGTCGTCATCCTGCTGCGGGTGATCGATTCGGCGCGCATCTTCGACAAGATCCTCGTCATGACGCGCGGCGGCCCCGGCTCGCAGAACTACTCGATGACCTACACGATCTATCAAGAGTTCATCTCGAAGTTCGACTTCGGCTACACGGCGGCGCTCTCGTTCCTGTTCCAACTCTCCCTGGTGATCGTCGCGACGATCTACGTGCGCCGCGTGATGGCGGACTACTCCGCTCCAGCAGAATGACGGGGTTCCGGGAGGCGCGTGATGGCGGGTGAGAGCCGGATAGGGACACTGCTTCGCTACGCGGGGATTGCCCTCGTCCTGGCGATCGTCCTCTTCCCCGTCTACTGGATGATCAACATGTCCTTCAAAGACACGGCCGAATTCACCGCCCGCCCACCGTCGATGATCGTCAAGCGGCCGACGTGGGAGAACTACCGGGACATCCTCATTTCTCAAGGCTTCGACCGCTACGCCTGGAACTCGCTGCTCACCGCGCTGACCGCCGCCGTCGTCGCGGTGACGGTCGGCTCGCTGATGGCCTACGCCCTGTCACGCTTCCGGCTGCCAAAGAATTTCAACTACCATCTCCTCTTCACAATTCTCACCGTACGCATGTTTCCGCCGATCTTGAGCTTGATCCCGCTCTATTACATCTACAAGCAGATCGGCCTCCTCGATACGCGGCTCGGACTCGGCCTGATCCATGCCTGGGTCGAGGTTCCGCTCGTCGTCTGGATGATGATCGGCTTCTTCCGGGACATCCCGCGTGATATGGAAGAAGCCGCGCTCGTTGACGGGGACACGCGCCTGGGCGTCCTGCGTAAGATCGCCGTCCCGCTGGCCCGGCCAGGATTGGCCGCGACGTTCATCCTCGTCTTCATCTCGTCCTGGAACGAGTTCCTCTTCGCGCTGATCCTCAACTCGCGCAACCAGACGCTGCCGATCGCGGTCGCCGGCCAGATCACGCAGTTCGAAATTCGTTATGGCAACCTAATGGCCGCCGGCGTGTTCGCGACCGTGCCGGTGCTCATCCTCGCCTTTCTGACGCAGCGACACCTGACGCGTGGCTTGACGGTGGGAGGAGTGACGGGATGACGGCAACGGCTCTGACGCTGACCGGCGCCCGCACGGGCCAGTCCGCGCCTGTCAGCTTCGAGCAGGTGACCAAGAAATACGGGAATGTGCTGGCCGTCGACAATCTCACCCTGTCAGTCGAGAACGGCGAGTTGATGGTTCTCCTCGGGCCGTCCGGCTGCGGCAAGACGACCTCGCTTCGCATGCTCGCCGGCCTGGAGAAGATCACCTCCGGCGTGATCCGCATCGGCGATGTCGTCGTCAACGATCTCCCGCCGCGCTCCCGCAACATCGCGATGGTCTTCCAGAGCTACGCGCTCTATTCCCACCTGACCGTCTTCGAGAACCTGGCCTATCCGCTACGCGTCCGCAAGCTCAAGAAGGACGAGATCAAGCGGCGCGTGCAGGAGGTGGCCGAGCGGGTCCAAATCGCTGACCTGCTCGATCGCAAGCCGCGTGAGATTTCCGGCGGCCAGCGGCAGCGAGTCGCCTTGGGCCGAGCGATCATCCGCGAGCCATCCGTCTTCCTGATGGACGAGCCGCTCTCGAACCTGGACGCCAAGCTGCGCCTGCACATGCGTGGCGAATTGAAGCGGTTCCAGCGCGACCTGGCGACGACCACGATCTACGTCACCCACGACCAGGCGGAAGCGATGACACTCGCCGACCGGGTCGCGATCATGAACAAGGGCGTGCTTCAGCAGGTCGGCCCGCCTCGGGAGGTCTACCGCCAGCCGGTCAACATGTTCGTCGCCGGCTTCCTCGGCAGCCCACCGATGAACTTCCTGACGCTGGATGTTCAGGCGGAAGAAGGCCAGCTCTGGCTCACCGGCCCCAACGTCCGATATCCGCTGCCACCGGAGCAGGCGGCGGCCGTGCGGCAGGCGTCACTCGCGCGTCTCGCGCTCGGCGTCCGCCCGGAGCACATCACCCTCAGCCATCACCCGGACGAGCGCGCCATCCCGGCGGAGGTCTACCTGGTCGAGGACTTGGGCAACGAGCTACTGGTCGACACGCGCGTCGACGGCCAGCAGGCGGTCATCCGCATCCCGGCCGGGCCAGCGCCGTCAATCGGGGATCGCATCTGGCTGAGCTTTTCCCCCGCCGACCTCCACCTCTTCGACCCGACGACCGAGGCGCGTCTCCCATCGCCGTCGCCGGCGCCCCGCGCAACGCTTAGCTGACTCCGCGCCGGCATGCCGCGCTCAGATCGCGGCAAGGCGATGGATTGGCGCACCTGCCGCCTTTCCGGTGACGACGATGTGCAGCAATTTTGGCCTGTGCTGTATGATGCAGTCCATTCCCAACGGATGTGCGGTGTGGCTAACGGTCGGCGGCCGTCAGCTACGCCACAGGCAGCATGATGGGCCCTGCTGCGAGTGCCACATCCACCGGGCGCAGCGCCTACTGGCGGCGTTCAGCGATGGACGGCCCGTGGCAGAAAGGAGGAACGCGGAAGTAGAGAGAAGACGGTCAAGAGCATGAAGTATCCGAATGAGCGGTTCGCGGCGGCTCGCTGGAGCGCCGCCTGAGCAACGGAGGAGTTGGTGACCATGACCCGACACATTCGATTGCTCGCGATTATGCTCGTAGCCCTCATCGGCACGGTCGGCGTGACTACTCACGCCCTCAGTCAGGATGATGACCGCGCCGGTCTCCGCTTCGTCGTGGTTTCTCACGGGCAGGCGTCCGATCCCTTCTGGTCCGTCGTGCAGCGCGGCGTGCAGCAAGCGGCCGAGGACATGAGAGTCCAGGTCGAATATCAGGCGCCCAACACCTTTGACATGGTGGCGATGTCCCAGCTGATCGACGCCGCCGTCGCCTCGAACCCGGACGGCCTCGTCGTCTCGATCCCCGATCCCGATGCGCTCGGCCCGGCCATTCAGCGCGCGGTCGAGGCTGGTATCCCCGTCATCTCGATGAACTCCGGTAGCGACGTCGCCAAGGAGCTTGGCGTCCTGACGCACGTCGGTCAGACCGAGTACGAGGCGGGCTTCGGCGGCGGTGAGCGGATGGCGGCCGCTGGCGTCACCAATGCGCTTTGCGTCAATCAGGAGGTCGGTAACCAGGCGCTCGATCTTCGCTGCCAGGGCTTCACGGACGCGATGACGGCCGCTGGCGCGACGGTCGAGGTACTGGCCGTTGACCTGGCGGACCCGACTGGCTCGCAGCAGCGCATCGAGGCTGCCCTCGCTTCCAACCCGGACATCAATGGCATCATGACGCTCGGCCCGACCGGCGCCGCGCCGGCGCTGGCCGCGCTGCGGGCCGCGGGCAAGATCGGCGAGATCCAGCTCGCGACGTTCGACCTCTCGCCCGAGGTGCTCGATGCCATCGAGGCCGGTGAGATGCTCTTCGCGATCGACCAGCAGCAGTACCTGCAGGGCTACCTGCCGATCGTCCTGCTCACCCTCTACAACACCAACCTCAACACGATCGCGAATGATGTCCTCATGACCGGGCCGGGCTTCGTGACCGCGGAGAACGCCGCTCGCGTCAAGGATCTCAGCGCGGCAGGCACTCGCTAACTCGCTTCACGTCCGGGCGGCTGCTTCGGCGGCCGCCCGGACACTTCCGGGGGACTCGATGGCAGTTACGGAGGAGGTTGCCGGCCAGCGTCCGGCGGCGGACGAGCGACTGGCTCGTGTCAATCCCTTGCGCCGCTTGATGGTTCGACCGGAGATGGGCGCCGTCTCCGGCTCCATCGTCGTTTGGGTTTTCTTCGCGATCTTTGCGGGCGATCGCGGCTTCCTCTCCGCGCGCGGCACCGCGAACTATCTGCAGGTCGCGGCCGAACTCGGCATCTTGGCCGTCGCGGTCGCGCTCCTAATGATCGGCGGCGAGTTCGATCTCTCCGTCGGCTCCGTCCTCGGCGCCTGCGGCATGATCATCGTTGTTCTCAGCGTCGAGTACGGGTGGAATATCTGGGCGGCAATCGCCGCCTCGCTCCTCTTCGCGATCGCCGTCGGCATCATCAACGGCTACATCGTCCTCACCACCGGGCTGCCCTCATTCATCGTGACGCTGGCAATGCTCTTCATCGTCCGCGGCGCCACGATCGGTTTGACACGCCAAATCACCGGGCGGACACAGCTTGGCGGCCTAGGCAATGTTCCCGGCTACGAGACAGCGAAGGCGGTCTTCGCCAGCCGGCTGAAAATCGCGGGCGCGGAGTTTTCGATTTCGATCCTCTGGTGGCTCGCCATTGCCGCACTGGCGACCTGGATCCTGCTCCGCACGCCGTTCGGGAACTGGATCACCGGCGTGGGCGGCAACGTGCAAGCGGCTCGGAACATCGGCGTGCCGGTGATTCGCGTCAAGATCCTCCTCTTCATCGGCACGGCGGTCAGCGGCTGGCTCGTCGCGACGATCCAAGCCGTCACCTTCACCAACTCCGATGTGCTGCGCGGCAACTTCCGCGAGTTCTACGCGATCGTCGCGGCAGTGATCGGAGGGACGCTGCTCACCGGCGGCTACGGCTCGGCGATCGGCGCCGTCTTCGGCGCGCTAATCTTTGGGATGGTGCAACAGGGTATCGTCTTCATGGGTGTTGACGCGGACTGGTTCCAGGCAGTGCTCGGAGCGATGCTGCTAGCAGCGGTGCTGATCAACCGGTTCGTGCGTAACCGGGCGATGGAGGTGCGCCGATGAGCGCGACCACGAACGGGACGCCGCTGGTCGAATTGCGGAACGTCTCCAAGTACTTCGGCAACGTCATCGCCCTCAAGGATGTCTCGATGTCTGTCTACGCCGGGGAAGTCATGTGCCTCCTCGGCGACAACGGCGCGGGCAAATCCACGCTGATCAAGATCATCTCCGGCGTGCACTCCCCCGACGAGGGCGAGCTGCTCGTCGAAGGGAAGCCGACGCGCTTCAACTCCCCGCGCGATGCGCTCAACGCCGGGATCGCCACCGTCTACCAGGACTTGGCGATCGTGCCCCTGATGAGCATCTCGCGGAACTTCTTCCTCGGCTCGGAGCCGACGCGCGGCTGGGGGCCGTTCAAGCGATTCGATGTAGCGACGGCGGACCGGATCACCCGCGAAGAGCTCGCCAAGATGGGCATCCACGTCCGCGACACGGCGCAGGCAGTCGGGACGCTCTCCGGCGGTGAGCGGCAGTCGGTCGCCATCGCCCGCGCGGTCTACTTCGGCGCGAAGGTGCTGATCCTCGACGAGCCGACCGCCGCGCTCGGCGTCAAGGAAGCGGGCGTCGTGTTGCGCTACATCGCCCAGGCGCGCGCTCGCGGGCTCGGCGTGGTCTTCATCACGCACAACGTCCACCACGCCTATCCGATCGGGGACCGGTTCACCCTTCTCAATCGCGGCCGCTCCTACGGCACCTTCCGCAAGTCGGAGGTGACCCGGGAGGAGGTGGTGGCGATGATGGCCGGCGGCGAAGAGCTCGATGAGCTCAGCCACGAGCTGGAAGAGTTCGCCCGCACCGACCGCCTCGCGGCCGAAAAGCTGAAGGAGGCTGGGCGGGAGTTCCACGCCGAGGCACAGGTGGTCCACCACACATCAGACCAGCCTCGCTGATTCGACGCTCCCCGGCACTCGAGGCTTCGCGCTCGCCGATCCGGTCAGACGTCCGCGAGGTTGATCGCCTGGAGGCCGGGACTGGCGATCAGCGCGTCAATCACCGCGCGCTGATTGGGCAGAATGTGCTCGCGGGCCACTTGCTCCGCGAGGTCCGCATTCCTGGCGGCCAGCGCGTCGATGATGCGCTGGTGCTCCTCCACCGACGCGCCCGCGCGCTCGAGCATGAGCCCCACCTGCCTGAGGTACAGCACGCGGTCCAGCTCATCCATCGTCTGCTCACAGAGGCTCGCCAAGCGCTCGTTGCCCGAGGCACGGGCCACCGTCAAGTGGAACGTCTTGTTCGCCTCACGCAGCAAGTTCAGATCGCTATCGGCGGAGGCTGGGTCGCACCGCTCGTTCAAGCGCCTCAGTTCAGAGATGAGCCCGGAGTCGGCGCGAGTTGCCGCGAGCCGAGCGGCCGCCGGCTCGATGATGAGGCGCAGGCCAAAGAGATCCTGCACGGACTTGAACGTGATCGCCGACACGATGTAGCCGCGCCGTCGCACGGCCTGCACCAGCCGCTCATGGTCCAACCGGATCAATGCCGCGCGGACGGCTGCGCGTCCGAACCCGAACGCGGCGGCGAGCTTCGCCTCTGACACGTAATCGCCGGGTGCCAGGTCGCAGCACAAAATGGCGCGGCGAATCGCGCGATACGCGGCATCGATCTGCATCGCCTCAGGCACGGCGGTCGCTTCTTGCTCAGTCCTCATCCCTAGCCCTGGGCACAACGCCATACATGTAGATCACCGTTTGGGCGCGCGTAACATATCACGGGCGAGCCAGAAGGCGCTGTCTATTGACGCTAGATAGGCCGTGTAATATCGTAGCGGCGTTCGACTTACCGACTTCCCTTCCCGTGGCCTTGGGGGATCGCTGTGGATATCCGAGACGCAATGCGTCAAATCCCGCAGATGGACCGCTTCCTTACCGTGGATGAGCTCAGCGCCGGAATCGCCGCGCTCGCCGAACAGTTCCCGGACCTCGCGCGTTTGCGCCGCGTGGGCACCTCTCGCCTCGGTGAGCCCATTCACATGCTGTCCGTGGGACAGGGCAGCAAGAACGTCTTCCTGTTCGCTTGCCCGCACCCCAACGAGCCGATCGGCGCGATGCTGGTTCATCACCTCTCGCGGACGCTCTGCCAAGACGCGTCCATCCGCGAGCTTGGTGACGTGACCTGGCACCTCATCCCCTGCGTTGACCCGGATGGCACGCGGCTGAATGAGGGCTGGTTCGCCGGCCCCTTCACACCACGCAACTACGCCCGGCATTTCTACCGCCCGGCCAGCCACGAGCAGGTCGAGTGGACCTTCCCGATCTCCTACAAGCGGCACTACTTCGACCGGGCGCTGCCGGAAACGCAGATGCTGATGCGCGTGATTGATGAGCTACAGCCGGCCGTGATGGTCTCGCTGCACAACGCGGGCTTCGGCGGGGCCTACTACTACATCACGCGCGAGGCGCCCGCCCTCTACGACCTCCTCCATCGCATCCCGGAATGGGAAGGGCTGCCACTGAACCTCGGCGAGCCGGAGGTGCCCTATGCTCGCCTCCTCGCGCCCGCCATCTACGGCACGCTGGGTACGAAAGACACCTATGACTATCTGGAGTCCAACGGCGTCGATCCGACCGCGACCCTGTCTGGCGCCTCGAGCGACGAATACGCTCGCAAGTACGGCACGTTCAGCCTGATCATCGAGGTCGCCTACTACGACGACCCGCGCGTCAACGACTCCACCCCAACCAATACCCGCCGGCGTGACGCCATCCTGCGCGGCCTTGATCTCAACGCCGAAGCCTCCCGCGCGATCGAGGCGATCTATGGCTCCGTTGCGCGGGACCTGCGCGGTCATTCGCCGTTCGAGACGAGCGTTCGTTGGTGGATCGAGGCATTGGGAGCCTCCCGCGAGGCGGAGCGCCAATGGGCCGAGCGCGCCGCGGAGACGGATCGCCCAGCCACGGTTGCCGAGCTCTTCAGCTCCAACGAGCAAGTCCAGTTCTACCGGCTACTTTGGCTTGGCATGGCCGTGCGGATGCTCGAAGGGGAGATCGCGATCGGAAACGGCACGCCCGCCATTCGCCAAGGCCTCGTCGAAGCGCGGCAGACGTTCGACGAGTGGGCCACACGGCTCGAGAGCACGCTCCCGAATCTTCGCGTGGTGCCGATCCGCAGCCTTGTGGCCGTCCAGCTCGGTGCCGTTCTGGCGACGGTGAGCCACCTGCTCGGCGACGACAGCAAGGTGGAAGCCATTCCTGAAAGTCTCGATGTGACCGCGCATCCGGCTTGACAGGCGTGTGTGACACCCGGAGGGAGGAACAATGAGCTCGCGCAGCAGTGGCAGGACCCGATTGAACGCGGAAGAGATCGCATTGTTGGAGCGGCAGCTCCGCGAGGTCTCGTGGAGCCGGCGCCGGCTCTTGGGACGTGGCGTCGCGCTTGGTCTGGCCGGCTTGGGCGCGGCCACCGGCCGTTGGGCCATGCAGCGTGCCCGCGCCGCTGGCCTGCAAACGCCAACGGCGCAAAAGGGCGGCGATGGGACGCTGGTCGTGATCGTCAGCAGCGATCCCTTGAGCTTCAATCCCGACTTCCAGGTGGACGACGGCGGCTTCCCCATTGCCAGCAACATCTACAACACGCTGCTATCCCTGAACGGGACCTACGAGGTCATCCCGGAGCTAGCGACTTCCTGGGAGGTGGCCGAGGACGGTCTCTCAGTCACCTTCACCCTGGCCGAAGGCGCCACCTGGCATGATGGCCAGCCCGTCACCTCCGCCGACGTCAAGTACACCTTCGAGCAGATCGTGGCCGATCCCGCCGCGCCGGCGGCGACGCTGCTGAGCCCAATCGAGGGCGTGGAAACCCCCGACGACCGTACGGCGGTCTGCCGCCTCAAGCAGCCGTCGGCCTCCATTCTTGGCTTCATCGCTTGGTATGGTACGTTCATCCTCCCCGCGCACATCTATCAGGGGACGGATTGGACGCAGAATCCCGCCAACCAGTCGCCCATCGGCTCCGGACCGTTCAAGCTCGTCAGCTATGAGCCGGGCTCGAGTATCGAGCTGGAGGCCAATCTCGATTACTTCGGCGAGGGGCCGTATGTCGATCGGCTGATCTTCAACATCATCCCGGACGCGAACACCGCGCTGCAGGCGCTGCTCAACGGCGAAGCGGACGTCTTGCACTCCCCCTCGCCGCCGGCATCGCAGGTGCCCACCCTGCAGGAGACGCCGGGCATCAAGGTGGCGCTCAAGCAGTACCCGAGCGTCTACTACATCGGCTTCAACCTGGAGAAGGAGCCGTTCAACAAGCCGGAGGTGCGGCAGGCGATCGCGCAGGCGATTGATCGCGACCAGATCGTCGAGATCGCGCTGGCCGGCATTGGCAGCGCCGCGACCACGTTCTACACCTCGGCGATCTCCTGGGCCGTGAACAACGACGCGCAGGCCCCGTCCTTCGACCCTGAGGCCGCGGCCGCCGCGCTCGACGCGGCCGGGTATCCAGCCAACGGCGGGTCGCGGTTCAAGGCGCAGCTGGTCTACTTCACCGCCAGCCCTGAGTACGGCGACATCGCCACGGTGCTCAAGCAGCAGCTCGCGGCGATCAACATTGACGTCGAACTCGTGGGGCTGGAGATCGGCGCCTATGGTGACCGCATGCAGGCGGGCGACTTCGACATCGGCCTGATCAACGGCTTCCAAGGCCCGGATCCCGCCAACCTGCGGATCCGCGTTGGCACCGGCGGCTCGGTCAATCACTGGCGGCTCAGTAATCCGGATATTGATCGGTTGCTCGACGAGGGAGACGCGGGGACCGATCAAGAGTCGCGCGCGGCGAAGTACATGGAGCTCCAAGCGATCCTCGCTCGGGATCTGCCGATCGTGCCGCTCGCGAACGTGGTCGTTCCGTATCCTTACTCGGATCGCGTCTCGGGAGTCTTCTTCGACAACGACGATCCGGTCGCCAGCCAGGTCGGACTCAACCGCTTCACCCTGACACGCATTGCACGGGAGTAAGCAAACGCGGTGGGACGCTATCTCGGGCGGCAACTGCTGACGATCATCCCAACACTCTTCCTGTCGATCGTCATCAACTTTGCCTTGCTTCACCTCGCCCCTGGCGATCCCGCCCGCATCTACGCTGGACAAGACATCGCAACCGAGGCCCAGATCGAAGCCACCCGGCGCGCGCTGGGCCTCGACGATCCCCTTCCGGTCCAGTTCCTGCGCTATCTCAAGGAGCTGGCGCAGGGCAACTTGGGGATCTCGTTCGCCTACCGCCGGCCGGTCCTCGATCTCATCTTGGACCGCATGCCGGCCACGCTCCTCCTCACCGGCACCAGCGCCGTGATCGCCTTCGTCGGGGGCGCGCTGCTCGGCGCGGCGGCAGGCCGGCGAACGATGTCGCGCCTCGACCTCAGCCTTTCGTTCCTGAGCTACACCTTCTTCGCCATCCCGGCCTTCTGGCTCGGCCTCCTGCTGATCTTGATCTTCGCGTCCAAGCTGGGGTGGTTCCCGACCTCCGGCATGCGGGACGTGCGCGCCGGATACACGGGCTGGCGCGCCTGGCTGGACGTGGCGCACCACATGGTCCTGCCCACTTTGACATTGGTCCTGGTGCAGATGCCGATCTTCTACCGCATCACCCGCGCCAGCGTCGTGCAGCAGCAACGTGAGGACTACGTGACGACCTTCCGCGCCACCGGGATGCCGCATGGTCGCATCTTCCGGCGCTATGCGATGCGGAACGCGCTGCTCCCGACGGTGACGGTCTTCGGCCTCAGCCTCGGCTTCGTCGTCACCGGCGCGGCGCTGGTCGAGATCGTCTTCGCCTGGCCCGGAATCGGCCGACTCACGCTCGATGCCGTGTTCCGGCGGGACTACCCGCTCCTGCTCGGCATCTATCTCCTGCTCGCCGTGACCGTCTCGTTGGCCATCCTCTTGACGGACATTGTCTATGCCGCGCTCGATCCGCGCATTCGGCTGCGATAGGGGGCGCCGATGAACGAGGCGCTAGCAGTTCCCCTTCCCGCCGCACGTCGACGTGGCCGTGCCCGCGCCGCGTGGCGTGCCTACGCCGCCAGCCGATCCGGCGTCATCGGCCTCGTGATGCTGGCCGTGATCGCGGCGGCCGCATTGCTCGCTCCAGCACTGGCCCCCTCCGATCCCTTCGCGCTCGGCGCCGCCCGCTTTCTGCGTCCTGGCGCGGAAGGCCATCCGCTCGGGACTGACCACCTCGGACGCGATGTGCTGAGCCAGATTCTCTACGGAGCACGCCTCTCACTCACTATCGGTTTCGTCGCCGCGGGGATTGCCGCCGTGGTCGGGATCGTCGTCGGCAGCATCGCCGGCTATTTCGGCGGCTGGGTGGATGTGATCCTCAGCCGCATCACCGACATGTTCCTGATCATCCCCGCGTTCTTCTTGATCATCGTCGTCGTCGCCACGCTCGGCAACGGCATCATCTACGTCATGGTCGTGATCGGCCTCACCAGCTGGCCGACCAACGCCCGCCTGATGCGCGCCCAAGTACTGACGCTGCGCGAGCGCACCTTCGTCCAGGCACTGGTCGCCCTCGGCGAGAGTCGGTCCCGCATCCTCTTGCGTCACATCGTCCCCAACGGCATCCAGCCCATCATCGCCAACAGCACGCTCCAGATTGCCAGCGCCATCCTGATCGAAGCTGGCCTTTCGTTCCTGGGCCTGGGCGATCCCAACAAGGCATCCTGGGGACGCATGATCAACGATGAACGCGCGTCCATCATGACCGCCTGGTGGCCGTCCGTCTTCCCGGGTATCGCCATTCTCGTCACCGTCCTCGCCTTCTATCTCATCGGCGACGGGCTCGCCCAAGCGCTCAGCCCGCGAGAGCGCCAATCAGGAACATGACGACACCAAACCCACTTCTCCACGTCCAAGATTTGAGCGTGGTCTACCGCGCCGGCGAGGGTGCCATTCATGCGGTGCAGGACGTAACGCTCTCCCTTGAGCGCGGCCGATCCCTGGGCTTGGTCGGCGAAAGCGGCTCCGGTAAGTCAACGGTCGCCGCCGCCATTCTCCGCCTGCTGCCGGAGAACGCACGGATCACGTCCGGCTCGATCGTCTTCGATGGCACCGATCTCGCTGAGCTGTCAGATCGGAACTTGGACCGCCTCTGGCGCTGGCGCCAGCTCGCCATCGTCTTCCAACGGTCTCTTTCCGCCCTCAGTCCCGTCCACCGCGTCGGCCATCAATTGGATGATGTGCTGAAGCTCCGCGAGCCGGGCTTGACCGAGGCTCAGCGCCAGGAGCGAATCGTCGGGATCTTGCGTGCCGTGCGGCTCCCCGACCGCGTCCTCCGCGCCTATCCGTTCGAGCTCTCCGGCGGCATGATGCAACGGACGATGATCGCCCTCGCCTTGCTTTGCACCCCGCCCTTCCTCATCCTCGACGAGGCGACAACGGCGCTGGACGTCATCACGCAAGCGGAGATTCTGCGGGAAATGGAGCGGCTGCGCGCCGAGTTCGAGTTGACGACATTGGTGATCTCGCACGACGTCGGCGTCATCAACGCGATCGCCGATTCAGTCGCGGTCATGTACGCGGGCCAGCTGATGGAGGTAGCACCGAAAGAGCGATTCTTTAGCGCGCCAGCGCACCCTTACTCGAAAGCGCTGATCGCCTCTGTCCCGCGGCTGCGCGGCCAGTCAGGGCGGTTGACCGGCATCCCCGGCACCCTGCCGGAGCTGCACAACCCGCCACCGGGCTGCCGGTTCGCGCCGCGCTGTCCCCACGCGATGCCCCGCTGCAGCGCCGCGCCACCGCCGCTGTACCAGATCGCGCCGAGGCACACCGTCCGCTGCGTGCTCTACGATCAACATCCGGAGCAGCGACCATGAGCGGCCTGCCCCCAACCGAGCCCCTGCTGCAGGTCACCGATCTCCGCTGCCTCTTCCCGGTCCGGCGCGGGCTGCTGGACGTGCTCGCGCGACGCCGCCACGCCATCCACGCCGTGGACGCGGTGACGTTCGATCTGCAAGCCGGGGAAGTGTTGGCTCTCGTGGGCGAAAGCGGCTGCGGCAAATCCACCACCGGCCGCCTGCTGGTCCGCATGCTCAAGCCCACCTCCGGCGAGATCCGCTTCCGGGGGCGAGACATCGCCAACCTGGCGGGTTCGGAGCTCAAGGCGTTCCGCCGAGAGGCGCAGATCATCTTTCAGAATCCGTTTGAGGTCTTCGATCCGCGCCAGACGATCGGTTCCTCGCTCAGGCAGGCGCTCGACATCCACGCCATCGGCACGCCAGCGCAGCGCGACCAGCGGGTCCACGAAGCGCTCGAGGGGGCAGGTCTCTCCCCGCCGGCCGCTTTCCTCGCTCGCTACCCGCATGAGCTATCTGGCGGTCAGCTGCAGCGCATCGCGACCGTCCGCGCGATGCTGCTGGAGCCGCGTCTGCTCGTCGCCGATGAGCCGGTCTCGATGCTGGACGTCTCGGTGCGCGCCGAGATTCTCAATCATTTGCTCGATCTCCGCGGCCGCTACGGCACGGCGATCGTCTTCATCACCCACGACATCGCGGTCGCGCGCTACGTCGCCACCCGCGTCGCGGTGATGTATCTCGGCGCTTTCATGGAAATCGGCACGGTCGAGGAGGTCATTGACCGGCCACGGCACCCTTACACACGCGCGCTCCTCACGAACACGCTCTCGATTGACGAGGAGTTGCCCAGCGGTGAGCGCATCGAGATCAGCGGCGATCCCCCCTCGCCTGTCAACCTGGGAGCCGGCTGCCGATTGGCGGGACGGTGCCCCTTTACGATGGACCGCTGCCGGACGGAGACGCCGCGACTACGCCCGGTCGGCCCAGACCACCGCGTCGCCTGTCACCTGGTCGAAGAGACTAACGCGATAGCAAGCCCGGCCATCCCCGCTCCGCCACAAAGCGCGACGCCGCCTCGGCCCTCCTCTCGGGTGTGAGCCACGGCGGCGCCGTTGCCTCAGCGCAAATCGAAGCCTAGAGCGCGTTTCGCGGGATCATCAGCTTGTTGAACGCCGCGGCGGCTATGTCTACGTGCCGCTTGCCTCGACTCAGCGAGATCGTGAAGTGACCCGGCAGGAGCGCATCGAAGTCGAGCTGCGCAACCTTCCGCGCGCTCTCGCCATACTCCTGGATCGAGCAGTCCGGGATGTTCTGGGCGATGATCGTCCCACCCCAGAAGATGAGGTCGCCGCCGATCAGGTAGCGCCGGTCCTCTCCCTCGACGAGGAGCGAGACGTGGCCGCGGCAGTGCCCGTTCGTCTCGTAGACCGTCACCTTCAGCCGGCCGACATTGAACGTGTGCCCCTCGACCAGCGTCGGCTCGCCGGGACAGGCCTGGAAGACGTAGTCCGCAGGATAGAAGCCGGCCGCCTTGGCGAACGGAAGGCTGATCGTGTCCTCGTCTCCGGCTTCCAGCGTCTTGATCGCCAGCGGCGAGCCGTGGACCGTCAGGCCGAGCCGCTCGCGGAACTCAGCGGCGCCGCCCGCGTGGTCAGCGTGGTAATGGGTGAGGAGCAGCGAGGAGATGCGGCTCGTGTCGTACCCGTCCTCCTCGATATTGGCCAGAATCTGATCGGTGGCTCCGTATTTCCCGCCGAGTCCGGCATCGACCAGCGCCAGCTCGTCGCCGCCATCGAGCAGATAGATATGGCAGTCAAGAGGCGCGGAAATATTGAACCCCGTATCCCCACCGCCGACGACCGCCACGTCTCGCGTCAACCGCACCATTCGTTCACTCCACCTGAACTCAGCATCGTAAATCGCTCACAAGCGGCAGGGTAGCACAGCCGCGTCGCGCCCGGAATTGGTCGTCTCGCGGCGCCGCGCGAGGAGTTTGACACTCCGCGTTACGCGCCCTACGATGCCAGCGCTGCATATGGACGGAAACTTGGAGGACGGCGCCGCATGTCAGCACACGCGACTCAGATCACACCGTTCACCCGATCACTGGATGAGCTGGCCGCCCTCAGCGCCGAGACGCGCCGGCTGATCGTCGAAACGATCCATCACGCCGGCGCCGGCCACCTGGGTGGACCACTCTCCGCGACCGATCTCCTCGTCAATCTCTATTTCGATGTGCTGAACATCGATCCCGCGCGCCCGCACTGGGAGGAGCGCGACCGCTTCATTCTCAGTAAGGGACACTCCTCGATCGCCCTTTACGTCGTCATGGCGCTTCGCGGCTTCTTCCCGCGGGAGGAGCTGAAGACGTTCGATCAGATCGACTCCCGCCTCCAGGGTCATCCCTGCATGAAGTCCCTGCCAGGCATCGACATGTCGACGGGCTCGCTTGGGCAGGGACTTTCGCCCGGCGTCGGCATGGCTCTCGGCGCGCGGCTGAAGGGTCTCCCCTTCCGCACCTGGGTCATGCTCGGCGACGGCGAGATTCAGGAGGGCCAGATCTGGGAAGCTTGCTTCACGGCGGCGCGCTATGAGCTCGACAACCTGACGGCGATCCTCGACTACAACCGGCTGCCGCAGTTCGGCTGGCCGCAGACCGGCGGCTTCACCCGCAGCCGCCCGATTGATGATCCCGCCGCAAAATTCCGCGCATTCGGCTGGCACACGGTCGAGTGCAACGGCCACGACCACGCCGATATCCGCCGCGCGTTCCAAGCGGCGCTCGCCCACCGCGGCCAGCCAGTCTGCGTCATTGCCCACACGGTCAAGGGCAAGGGTGTCTCCTTTATGGAGGGAGACTTCAACTGGCACGCCAAGGTGCCGACCGATGAGCAGCGTGATCAGGCGATCGCCGAGTTGACGGCGGGCCGCCCTAACGGCCGGGAGGGATGAGGTGTCCGCGCTCCTGACGCTCCCAAAGCTAACTGACGCGCCGCAGGTCGCCATGCGCGACGCCTGGGGCAACGGCCTGGTCGAGCTCGCCAAGGACTATCCCGAGCTGCTCGTGCTCGACGGTGACCTGGCGAACTCCACGCGCGCCGACACCTTCGCCGCCGCTTACCCAGACCGCTTCTTCGAGATGGGTATCGCGGAGCAGAACTTGGTCGGCGTCGCATCCGGGTTGGCCACGCTCGGCTATGTCCCCTGGATCAGCACCTTCGCCGCGTTTCTCGCCAAGCGCGCGCTCGATCAAATCCGCGTCGTCGTCGCGCAGCCGCACCTGAACGTCAAGCTCTGCGGCAGCTACAGCGGCATCCTCACCGGCAAGACGGGCAAGACACACCAGTCGGTCGAGGACATCGCCGTCTTCCGCGCGATGCCCGGCGTCGTCACGATCGCCCCGGCCGACGCCAACGAGCTCCGCGCGGCGATGCGGGCCATGATGGAAGACGACAACCCGACGTACCTCCGCCTGACGCGCGATCCGAGCCCGGTCATCTTCCCCGACGACTATCGCTTCGAGATCGGGAAGGCCGTCCTGCTGCGAGAAGGCGGCGATGTCGGGATCATCAGTACCGGCGTGCAGACGATCCGCGCTTTGGAAGCGGCCGAGATGCTCGCCGAGCGCGGCATCGCGGCGAGCGTCCTCCACGTGCCGACGCTCAAGCCGCTCGACGTCGAAGCGATCGTCGCTCTGGCCGAGCGGACGGGGACGACCGTCACAGCGGAGGACCATTCGATCATCGGCGGACTTGGCGGGGCCGTTGCCGAGACGCTGGCCGAGCACCGCCCGACTCCGCTCCGGCGCGTCGGCTGGCACGACACCTACGGCGAATCCGGTCCGAACGACGCGCTGCTCGAAAAGTACGGACTCTCGTCGCGTCACGTCGCCGAGGCAGCCGAGGCGGCGGCGCGAGCGAAGAGCTAAGCCGCAACGAGTCTGCACGGGGAATCTTCGCTCGGGCGCGGGCAGAACATGCTCGCGCCCAACGGAATCGCGCGCCGCGCCGGCGACCCGAGCTGTCGTCGCGGCCGGCTGGAGAGACGGGGGCACGATGGGAGAGCGAATCAGGACCGGCCTAATTGGCGCTGGGCGAATCGGCCGGCGCCACGCGATGACACTCGCGGCGCAGATCCCGCAGGCGGAGCTGGCCGTGATTTGCGATGCGATTCCGGAAGCCGCCCAGAAGCTCGCGGCGGAGGTCCGGCTCGACCGCTGGACGACGGACGTCGACGCGGTCATCGCCGACCCTGAGATTCAGGCGATCGTCATTGCCTCGTCAACGGAAAGCCACGCTCCGCTCATCACCAAGGCGGCGGAAGCCGGCAAGGACATCTTCTGCGAGAAGCCGGTCGCGCTCGACCTGGAGACGACCGATGCCGCGCTCGACGCCGTGGAGCGCGCGGGCGTCAAGCTCCAGATCGGGTTCCAGCGCCGATTCGACAAGGGGTTCCGCGCCGCGCGGGAAAAGATCGCCCGGGGCGAGCTCGGCCGGATCGAGATGATCCGCGACACCATGCGCGATCCCGAGCCCGCATCGCGAGAGTACATTGCCACCTGCGGCGGACTCTACCGCGACATGGTGATCCATAACTTCGACAATGTCCGCTGGCTCATGGGCTCGGAAGTGACGGAGGTCTACGCCGTCGGGACCGTGCTCGTTGATCCGATGTTCGCCGAGTTCGATGACATTGACACGAGCATCGTCGTCCTGCGCTTCGAGAACGGCGCGCTCGCGGAGATCGACAACTCCCGACGCTCCGGCTTCGGCTACGACTGTCGCACTGAGGTTTTCGGCTCCCAAGGCGCGCTCTTCATCGGCTACTCGCGCGATACGCCGATCCTGCACCTCACGAAAGAGGGCATCAAGAGCGACCACGTCTATTGGTTCCTCGAGCGGTTCGATCAAGCCTACGTGGACGAGCTGCGCGACTTCGTCGCCTGCCTCGTCGAGGACCGCGAGCCGAGCGTCACCGGCAACGACGGTCGCGCGGCGATGGCGCTCGCCTACGCCTGCGAAGCCTCGCGCCGCGAAGGCCGCCCAGTCTCGCTCGATCGCTTCGCGCGAAAGCGGGGATAATTCACATCGTGGCAGATCGCGCCAAGGCATACGGCACGGAGTACGGGACCGAGAACTGATGGCAATCCAGAATCCCCAAGAACTCCTCCTGAAATCGCACGCGCTCGACGGCTCCGGCGAGCTGATCGCCGTCACGCCGGAGCAAGCCGGCTGGGAATACACCAGCCTGATCGTTCGCCGACTCGCCCCAGGCGAGACGTGGAGCTACGAGACGGGCTCCGACGAGGTCGGCCTGGTCCCGCTCGGTGGCCGCTGCCGCGTCAGCGCCGCCGGCAAGGAGTGGACGATCGGCGGGCGTGAGAGCGTCTTCGCCGGGAAGCCGCACGCGCTGTATCTCCCGATTGGGACAACCTTCACGGTCACCGCGGAGACGAGGCTGGAGCTTGCCGTCTGCGGCACCCGCGCCGAGGAGAGCCATCCCCCGAAGGAGATCACGCCGGACGAGGTCGAGGTCGAGATTCGGGGCGCCGGCAACGCCGCCCGGCAGATCAACCACATCATCAAGCCGGAGTTTCCGGCGCACCGCCTGCTGATCGTCGAAGTCTTCACGCCGAGCGGGAACTGGTCGAGCTACCCTCCGCACAAGCACGACGTCAGTGATCTCCCCCGTGAGGCCGACCTCGAAGAGATCTACTACTACCGAATCAATCCGCCAGAAGGATTCGCGCTGCAGCGCCTCTATACCGCCGATGGCCAGACCGATCAGGCGTACGTCATCCGTGACGGCGATCTCCTTCTTGTCCCCGAGGGGTACCACGTCTTCGTCGTCGCCCAGGGCTACACCGGCTACTACCTCAACATCCTCGCCGGCAACGAGCCTATCCGCACCATGCAGCCGTCGGACGATCCCACACTAGCGTGGGTGCGACAGACCTGGCGGCCGGAGATGAACGAGGGCGCGCGGAGCTGGCAGGAGATCGACCAGCGGATCAATCGTGGAGCTGGGAAACGGGAGTGAGTGCCATGAAGACAGTCCGCATGACGATGGCCCAAGCGGTCGTCCGCTACCTCGCCAACCAGTACGTCGAGCGCGACGGCGTCGAAATCCCGTTCTTCGCCGGAATGTGGGGCATTTTCGGCCACGGCAACGTCGCCGGCCTGGGGCAGGCGCTCGAAGAGCACAGCGATCTGCTCCGCTACTACCGGCCACAGAACGAGCAGGCGATGGTTCACACCGCTATCGCCTACGCCAAGATGAAGAACCGGCTCCAGACCTTCGCCTGCACCTCGTCAATCGGCCCCGGCGCGACGAATATGATCACCGGCGCGGCGACCGCAACGGTCAACCGGCTGCCGGTTCTGCTCCTGCCGGGCGACATCTTCGCCACGCGCTTCCCAGACCCGGTGCTGCAGCAGCTTGAGTATTTCGGCAGCCTGGACGTCAGCGTCAACGACTGCTTCCGCCCAGTCAGCCGTTTCTGGGACCGCATCAACCGGCCGGAGCAGATCCTCGCCAGCCTGCCGGAGGCGATGCGCGTCCTGACCGATCAAGCGGAGACCGGCACCGTCACCATCGCCCTGCCACAAGACGTGCAGACCGAAGCCTTCGATTACCCGGCCAACTTCTTCGAGAAGCGCGTCCATCACATTGTCCGCCCAGTCGCGCCGGAGTCCGAGCTGCGCCGGGCAGCCGAAATGATCCGCGCGGCTGAGCGCCCGCTCATCGTCGCCGGCGGCGGCGTGATCTACTCCGAGGCGACGGCGGCGCTGTCCGACTTCGCCGATACCCTCGGCATCCCGGTGTCTGAAACGCAGGCGGGCAAAGGCGCCCTTCCCTGGTCACATCCCTGGAACGTCGGTCCGGTCGGCGCGAACGGCGGACTCGCCGCCAACCGCCTGGCCCGCGATGCCGATCTCGTCATCGCCGTCGGCACGCGCCTCTCTGACTTCACGAGCGCCTCGCACACCGCCTTCCAGAACCCGAACGTCCGCTTCATCGGCATCAACGTCTGCAGCCGCGACGCTCATAAGTTCGGCGCATTCCCGCTCGTCGCGGACGCGCGGGAGGCGCTGACCGCGCTGCTGGCGATCCTCCAGGAGCAGAACTACCGGACCGATCCGGCCTATGGCGACCAAGTCGAGACGTGGAAGGCGGAGTGGAACGCGGCGGTCGATCAGTATCGCCGCGTTGAGACGCCGGACAATCTCACGCAGGCCAACGTCATCGGCATCGTCAACGAGGCGAGCGGCCCGCGCGATGTCGTCGTCTGCGCCGCTGGCGGGATGCCCGGCGAGTTGCTGAAGCTCTGGCGGCCAGTGGACCCGAAGGGGTACCACCTCGAATACGGCTACTCCTGCATGGGCTACGAGATCGCCGGCGGCCTCGGCGTGAAGATGGCCGACCCGTCCCGCGAAGTCTTCGTCATGGTCGGGGACGGCAGCTACCTGATGCTCCACACCGAGATCGTCACGGCGATCCAGGAAGGGATCAAGCTGACGATCGTCGTCGTGGATAACGGCGGCTTCCAGTGCATCCGCGGCCTGCAGATGGACTGCGGCTCCCCGGAGTTCGGCAATGAGATCCGGCGGCGCGATCCCAAGACCGGCCGGCTCGACGGCGAATTCGTGCCCATCGACTTCGCGAAGAACGCCGAGAGCCTGGGCGCGATCGCCTACCGCGCCAACTCGGAGTCCGAATTGCGCGAGGCGCTGGAGCGCGCCAAGCAATCGTCAGAGACGGTCGTCATTCACGTCCCGGTCCAGCGGGACGCCCGCGTCCCCGGCTTCGAGAGCTGGTGGGATGTCCCGGTCGCGGCGACCTCCGGCGAGCAGGGCGTGCAAGAGGCGCGTGCGGCTTACGAGCGCGCGCGGGCCGCGCAGCGGTTCTACTACTAATCTCATCGGGCCGGGAAACGCCGCGTACGCGATAGGGAGGGACAAGGGTCCGTGGCGGAGCTGCGTGTCGGCATCATCGGACTGGGACGCATGGGCTGGCTGCACGCCGAGCACTTGAGCGGCGCGATCCGGGGCGCGCGCCTCGTCAAGGCAGCCGTGGATGAATCGCACCGCAAGCTCCTCGAGGCAGCGGGCGGCGTCCCCTGGCCCCTCGTCACCGACGTCGAGGAGTTGATCGCCGACCCATCTATTGACGCGATCGTCGTCGTCTCCCCGACCAGCGCGCATCACGAGCACATCACGCTCGCCGCGCGGCACGGCAAGGCGATCTTCGCCGAGAAGCCACTCGCGGATTCGGTCGAGCGGGCGCGGGCGACCGTCGAGGCGGTGACCAGCGCTGGCGTCCCCTTCCAGATCGGGTTCCAGCGGCGCTTCGACCCCGGCTACGCTCGCGCCAAAGCCCTGATCGAGGAAGGCGCCATCGGCACGCCGGAGATGTTCCGCGGCCTGACCTGCGACCGGATGCCGCCCGTTGATTACCTGCGGACGAGCGGCGGGTTGTTCTGGGATCTCGGGATTCACGACTTCGACGCCGCCCGCTTCCTGATGGGCGACGAGATCACCGCCGTCCACGCGGTCGGCTCGATCATCATTGAGCCGGAGCTCGCCACGTTCGACGACGTCGACCACGGCATCGTCACGCTCCGCTTCCGACGCGGCGGGCTGGGAGTCATCCAGAACGCCTGGCGCGCCCCGTACGGCTACGATATCCGAGCTGAGGTGCACGGCCCTCTCGGCAAGGTCATCACCGATCTCGACGAGCGCGTCCCGACCCGGCTCTACACGGAGAGCGGCGCTCGCTGGGAGCGCCACTTCCTCTTCGTCGAGCGCTTCCGCGAGGCGTATCGCATCGAGCTGCAGGCATTCGTCGACGCCGTCCTGTCCGATCAGGCGCCGGCGCCAGGCATCACCGACGCCTTCCAGGCGGTCCTTATCTCCGACGCCGCCACGCGCAGCCGCCGCGAGGGCCGCTGGATCGAGATCGAGGCGAACGGCTAGCCACGCGCCGGCGGCCCCGCGAACGGTCAGGCCGTCGGCGCCTTCACGTTCGCTCGGCAGCTAGAAAAGCAATTCACGCGGGCGTAAACCGCGTCGCAAACGAGGACGGCGCTGGATCGCGTCGCGCGTCCACCCAGCGCCGCCCACATCTCCTATGGGGTCATCCGCGGCTCACGCGCGGCTGCCTACTCCCGATCGAGCAGAACCTGCGCGACCTCAGCCGCCTCCTGCCCCGCGCCTTCCTCAGCGCCGCCGGGAGCGGGCGCCTCAACCTCGTTGAAATTGAACGGCGTCCGCGTCGGGATCGGCGTCCTCGTTGGGATCGGCGTCCGAGTCGGGGACGGCGTTCGAGTCGGGGACGGCGTCCGAGTTGGAGTAGGAGTCCGCGTCGCTGTCGGCGTGCGAGTTGGTGTCGGCGTCCGTGTTGGCGTGGATGTTGGCATTGACGTCGCCACCGAGGTCGGAGTCCGCGTGGGTGTCGGTGTCCGCGTCGGCGTCTGCGTCGGTGTCCGCGTCGGTGTCCGAGTTGGGGTCGGGGTCGGCGCTGAAGGCGGCGTCCAGCCGGTATCGACGTTCACAAGCCCCTCGTTGATCCCGTCCGGATCGCCAGAGAGCGCTTTCGCCTCACGCCGGCTGATGAGCTCATTGCGCACCGCCTGCGGCCCGATCCGGCCGAGTTCGGCGATGATCAGCGCCGCCGCTCCAGCGACGTGCGGCGCCGCCATGCTCGTTCCGCTCTTGTAGCCGTAGCCTCCCGTGTGCATGGTCGAGTAGATGGTGGAGCCGGGCGCCGCGATATCGACGGCCGCTCCGTAGTTGCTGTAGCGAGCGAATCGCTCACCGCCGGGCTCACCATCGAAATCCTCGAAGGCAGAGACGGTGATCACCTCTGGGTACGCCGCGGGCACATAGTTGGCCGCGTTGTCCGAATCGTTGCCGGCCGCGACGACGACCGTGACGCCTTTCTGGACCACGTTGCAGATCGCTTCGTGCAGCGGGTCATCATTGTTGCGCCCGCAATTCCCATCATTGTTCCCATCTCCGACCAGGCTCATGTTCACCACTTCGATCGTTCCAGCATTGGCGGCAACCCAGTCGAGCCCGCAGATCACGGTCGACCACGTCCCGCTCCCGCGTCGGTCCAGCACCTTGACCGAGTGAAGTCGCACCCCCGGAGCGACGCCGACCACGCCGAATCCGTTGTCGAGCGCGCCGATCGTGCCCGCGACGTGGGTGCCGTGGCCGTGGTCATCAATTGGCGCCCCGCTCCCAATGCAGTTCTTCCCGGGAACGACGTTGAGATCGGAGTGATTGGCGATGCCGGTGTCGATCACCGCCACATCAACATCCACGCGCTCATCAACACCGTCGATCCTCGCATACCCGTTGCGATCGGCCTGCACCCGATTCACGCCAGTCGGCAGGGTCTGGCTCGACGTCTGCGTGAGCGTCACTGGCTGATCGCGCACGACGTAGGCGACCTGAGGGTGAGCGGCGATCCGCGCCGCGGCGCGCTCCGAAAGCCGCGCGGTGAATCCCCTGATCGCGACGCTATAGGTCTGCTCGACAGCGAACCCGTTGTCTCGCGCCAGCCGTCCGGCGGTTCCGGCGACGTCCGAGACATCGCGCTTGAGGACGATGATGTACTGGTCCTTCGGAACCTGGGCGAGGCTCGTTTGGCCGGTTATTGGCACCGCCGGGAGCGCCGGTCCAACGCCCACGACGAGGACGAGCGCAGTGGGCAATAACAAATTGAAGAGCCAAGATCTCCATGAGCGCCCAGACATTGCTCATCACCCTTCCGCGATGTCACTCGTCGAGAGGATTCCATGAATAGCATGCGTCGCGCGCTCACGCCCGCCTGTGCCCCACCCTGAGAAACGCCGCTCGACGGCGGGCCGCGCGCTCAGCGATCGATACGAAGCCGTTGACGAGAGACAAAAGCCGATTCCGCGTGATTGTAGCCCGTCAGACCGCCGCGCGGGCATGAGCCAACAGGACCAAAGTTTTGTCGTCCATGTGACCTAGCTCACTTTTCCGCGGGTGAGACGGTAGGTGGGCTGAGCATTTGGTCGAGCCCCGCGCGGGCAACGGTGGCTCAGAATAGGCGCACGGCGTCGCGCAATGCCGTCGCGGCCAGCCCCCGACCCTCGGCCTAGCTTGCCTCGATCGCCGCCCATGTCTGCACGAAGAGAGCGACCGGCACCGCGACGGTCAGGAAGACCCCCAAACAGCAGTCGAAGATCTGCCGCCGGTCGGCCCCCTCGCCGATGGCGACCAGCAGATTGGCATCGCTACGCGGCGTCGGCGTCCCGTGGGCAAAGGAGCCGAAGAGGAAGATCGCCTCGCCGCCTAGTGCAAGGAAAGCAGCCCTAACCGATGTTTCGGCCGCCTGGTGCGCGGCGAAGCATGCCCATTCGTAATGGCCACCGTCATGCGAGCGCCGGGCAGGCCGTGACTTGCGGCCCGCCCGCGACAGCCAGTCGCCCGCTCGGGTGGTCAATCAGACCCTTCATCCGTCTGTTGTTGACGACAACAACCGGCGCGACCTGGCCCTCCCGCTGCCCTACCCGAGGTCCCGGAGCACCAACCCGGCCGGCACCTTCGGCCAGAAGTAGGTCGACTTCGCCGGCATCGTCTCTCCCGCCTCCGCGACGGCGATGATGTCGGAAACCGGCGTCGCATCGAGCAAAATGGCGATCTGGGCATCGCCGGACGTCACCGCCTCGCGAGCAACATCCGCCTCGTGTGCGTATGTGACATGCTCGGGAAGCACGGCGGCGCCAATCCCGAGCGCCTCCTCCAGCACCACCCGCTCGATCACCGCCACCGCCAGTCGTCGCCACGCCTCGCTCCGCTCTGGCGGCAGGAGCGCGAGATGGCGCTCGTCCCGCCGGCGCCGCAC
>ERZ795042.641-NODE-641-length-26202-cov-82.894711_pt1 | contig 26202 bp, 21 predicted proteins | sample MGYA00375126_ERZ795042 | MGnify/ENA primary metagenome ERZ795042 (study PRJEB30171, sample SAMN05518105) | compost metagenome | isolation source: Feedstock adapted compost from Newby Island compost facility, Milpitas, CA | place: USA:Newby Island compost facility...
CTTACAGGTTATCCACCGGAAGATCTCCTGCTCAAGGTGAGCTTTATTGAAGCTGCGCGTCAGGCACTTGAAGAGGTACGGCCACTTTCGGCCAATTGTGTCGTCATTGTTGGCACACCGTGGGTTGAAGATGGCGTACTGTACAATGGCGCGGCCGTCTTTGCCAATGGAGAGCTCCTGGCCGTTGTCCCAAAACACCATCTCCCAACGTACGGGGTATTTGACGAAGATCGCTATTTTGCTCGAGGCAAGCAGACCTACCGATTCCGTTGGGGAGAATTGCGATTTGGTGTCACCATTTGCGAAGATCTTTGGTACCCCGTCGGGCCTGGGAGCAGCTTAGCGACCGCTGGTATCGATCTCCTGATTAATATCAATGGTTCACCGTATCATCGCGGCAAGTGGCAGCAACGCGAGACGATGCTCCGGACACGAGCCAGCGATGCTGGATGTTATCTGGCCTACGTCAATATGGTTGGTGGCCAAGATGAACTTGTCTTTGATGGCAACTCGCTAGTGCTGAGTCCAGATGGCCAGGTCCTTGCACGGGGTGCATCGTTTGACGAAGACATGGTTATTGTTGATCTCCCAGTGACTGCAGTTCTCTCAAGCTGGCTTCACGATCCCCGGCGTCGCTGGCTTGCACTCAGCGAGCATCCAGCAACGCTCCCCGTCCACGACATCACCGTGCCGATATCACTGCCCGAGCACCCATTGCCGCCGTTAGCCGAATGCTATCGACAGCCACGTGCACCCCTCGATGGCATTGCTGAGGTCTATCGAGCACTCGTCGTCGGCGTCCGCGACTATACACGTAAGACAGGGTTCCACACCGCGCTGGTTGGTTTGTCCGGTGGGATCGACTCGTCGCTGACGGCCTGCATCGCTGCTGACGCGCTCGGCCCACAGAACGTCACGGGCTTGAGTATGCCGAGTCGGTATACCTCCCAGGCGAGTATTGAAGATGCTGAACAGCTTGCACGTGCCCTTGGCATCCATTTTGCCATCGTGCCGATTGATCCAGTGCACCAAGCTTTCCGCTCGATCCTTGCGCCACTGGGGAACCAACCAGAGCAGCCAGATCTTGCCGATGAGAATCTCCAATCACGGATTCGCGGCACGATTCTCATGACGTATTCCAACCGCTTTGGGCCCATTGTCCTAACGACTGGGAACAAGTCAGAGTTGGCCTGCGGGTATGCTACGCTCTACGGCGATATGGCCGGCGGGTTCGCTGTCCTGAAGGATGTACCGAAACAGCTTGTCTACGCGCTTGCCCATTACCGTAACAGCATCTCCCCCGTCATCCCAGAGCGCGTGCTGACCAAGCCGCCAACCGCTGAGTTGCGCCCGGGCCAGAAGGACGAGGACAGCTTGCCGCCATATCAGATTCTTGATCCACTGCTCGAGCTCTATGTCGAACACGACGCGAGTCCGGATGCGTTAGTTGCGGCTGGTTTCGATCCGGATACGGTTGCCCGTGTCATTCGCATGGTTGATCATGCTGAATACAAGCGACGACAAGCAGCCCCTGGCGTCAAACTGACTCCGCGAGCCTTTGGACGTGATCGCCGATTACCGATCGCCAATCACTACCACGGCTAGCACGCTGGAGTCGTGTCAGGATTTTCTTGACAATCCCGTGTTCGCCGCGCTAGGATTGGGCTAGCTGGTTATCAGATATGCTGTGTTCGGCAAGTGCGGCGAAAGGAGTGTGACGCCAACCCGTGAAGAACGGGGCTATTCCTGATGTTGTTATCCGTCGATTGCCGCTCTACTTGCGTGTCCTCCGGCGGCTTGCCGCTAGCGGTGTGCGGACACTTTCTTCGGAGGAACTTGCAGCCGAACTTGGCGTAACAGCAGCCCAAATTCGCCGTGACCTCTCCTTTTTTGGTCGCTTCGGCAAGCAAGGGAAGGGTTATCCCGTTGCTGCACTTGCTGCCGAAATCGCCCGCATTTTGCACCTTGACCGTACATGGGATGTCGCCCTTGTCGGGTTTGGCCATCTTGGCCAGGCAATCGCCCATTACCGTGGCTTTGCCGAGAATGGATTCCGCATCGCGGCCATTTTTGCTAAAAACCCCGAGCATATCGGCCAAGTCGTTGACGGCATTGTTGTCCTTCCGCCCGATCACATTACGCCAGTAGTTCGTGAGCTGGGCATCCGTATCGGCATTATTGCGGTGCCGGCTGATGCAGCGCAGGAAGTCGCGGATCAGCTCGTTGCTGGCGGCGTGCGGGCCATTCTGAACTATGCGCCAGCGGTCCTGCGCCTCCCAGCCGGCATTTGGGTGCGAGAAATTGATCCAACGAGTGCGTTGCAGAGCTTAACGTACTATCTTGATCCTGCTGAGTCTGTCCCAACGCTCATCGGTGCGCACTGGGCTGAGAACGGTCGAGGCATCCAGGGGGAAGATTCGACGCTGCCGCATCCTTAATGCGGTAGGTGAGCAAGAGCATCGGGCAAGAGGCCCAGGCCAGAAACCAATAACAGCAAGTCACCGACAACCAAGAGCGCGCCAGCGGCGATGGGGAGTACTGGGCCGCTCTCCTCAAAATAGCGGGTAAGACCAGCAACTCGCGTTAACGCCAGAATGTACATGCTCCATCCCGCCAAAACAAAAAGGCCGCCCAGGATTTGGGATGGCGACTGTCCTGAGCGGACAAGAAGAAGTTCGGCAAGATTCAAAATGAGGAGCACCAACCCAGGGAAGACGAGGAGGCCGAGCCAGTCCCACAAACCGCGCACGCTTCGACTTTGCGCCCACCCGTTCACAGGCCGCACACGTGGCCAATGTTCCTCAAGCGCGTCTTCAGCGACTTCAATTGTTAGGAGCAACAGCGCGCAGCAGCCGATGAGCAAGACCAGCCGCAGGTCAATCGTCATCGCTTCTCGTATGCCCTCAGTGCGCCAAACGCCACACCACTCCGGTATAGCCGGAGCGTAGCACGGAAAGAGGAAAACCGCAAGCGTGTTTTACTGGACGATGCCTGCAGCGCGAGCGCGGAGCAGCAAGCTCTGCGCCATCCGTAGGCTCGCGGCGTCAAGCATCGTTGCGCCGAGGGCAACGGCTCCTACACCGGCTCGTTGCGAAGCCGAGTATGCATCGAGCACTTCCTGGGCCCAACGCACCTCGTCCTCCGTTGGGGTAAAGGCCTCATTGACGATGGGGATCTGCGCCGGGTGAATACACCATTTGCCATCATAGCCAAGTGCCCGAGCGATAAGGCAAGAGTGACGCAATCCGTCAGCATCGCGGAAATCGGCATACGGGCCGTCAATCGCGCGTAGGCCAGTTGCTCGGGCAGCAACGAGGATGCGATGCATCGGATAGTGGAAGCGATGGCCAGGATAATGCGTATCCCAGTCGTCTGTGGTTCCAATCGCCCGAGCAGGGATGCCGACTGAGGCTGCGTAGTCACCTGGCCCCCAGATAAGCGAGATCAGGCGAGAACTCGCTTGCGCGATCTGATCGCAGTGCATGACGCCGGCTGCGGTTTCGATTTGGACCTCAAGCTGGATCGGCTCATGCCGATTGATCGCCTGCTCAAGCTGCTGAAGGAGTGTATCAACAAACACAATGTCGGCAGCGCTCCGAACCTTTGGCACGATAACGACGTCAAGCACAGATCCAGCTGCCTCAACAATGTCAACGAGATCACGGTAGCACCAAGGCGTATCAACGCCATTGATCCGGATCACCCGTGGTCGGCCACGCCAATCAGCCTCAAGCAGAGCCGTTATGACGTGCCGTCGCGCTTCTGCTTTAGCCTGGGGCGCTACTGCGTCTTCCAGGTCGAGAAAAACGACATCGGCGTCACTGCGAAGGGCCTTCTCGATCATGTCTGGCCGTGAGCCAGGTGTCGAAAGGACGCTCCGTTGTGGATAGGACAATGTGTTTTTCACACGCTTCCCCTTTCATCATTTGCCATGCTGAAACGGGCTAAACGAGGAATTGCCAGCCATACAGCGGGCCATCCCCGTTCATGCTTCCAGCATTCCAGTGTGTGATCCTGCCAGGGCCTAGTCCCAGGCGCAACACTCGGCTGTTCCTATCGTGGCATCCCGCTACACTCTAGGTGGGTGAGGAGTATTGAGGATGGACGAGCGTAACCAGGTTCTCCCGATCGATGCACTTCCTAGCCTTGCCATCTCCTTTGCTGACGCCCTACACGCGCAGTCTGGGGAGCAGTTCGACTTCTCACTTGCGTCGCTCGCCCGACTCGACAGCGTGCTCGATGAATGGGTGCATATCGCCATGGTCTATGGCGGGGCTGAACCGCTTGATCTGCAAGGCTACGTCGGGGCGACGCTCGCTTATGTTGGCGAGACCCTCCGCCGCGCATTCGGCGGGCACTGGGAACAACTACCAACGCGAAACTGGCCAGTGCTCACCTTCCCCAATGGTCAGCAGCTTGACCTGGAGCCACTCGTGACTGGCGTCCTCCGTGGCGCACTTTCGCCTGCCTTCGCCTCACTCCCCCGCCTCCTTACAGCAAACGGCATCGTACGAGAGGAGCAATGACGTACGCCCATCAACTGACCAGGTTTGTCGGCATCGATTTCAGCGGCGCTCGTGACGCGGGACGACACTGTTGGATCTGCATCGCCGAGGCAACCGGAGCTTCTCTCCACGTGCAAGCATGCTGGCCTGCCTCAGCTCTGCCCGATAGCAGCATCGCTCGCGAGCAGGCACTCACGGCATTGGCACGCTGGATTGCTCGCCAAGGACCTTGCCTGATTGGTTGCGATTTCCCTTTCAGCCTGCCACGAGTGGCTCTGAACACGCTTGATTATGTCGAATTCTGCCGCACATTTTCCGACCGATTCACAACACCAGCAATGCTGCGCGCTGCCTGCACAGAGAATGGGCGAGAATTACGTCGCGTTACTGACCAGCTCGCACGCGCTCCCTTTGCCCCGGGTAACCTGCGACTGTACCGGCAGACGTATTACGGGATTCGGCTGATCCTTGCGCCACTTGTCCTGAGTGGTGCAGCATGTGTTTTGCCCTTTCAGCCACGGCATCCAGGCAAGCCTTGGCTCATCGAGGTGTGCCCAACAATCACGCTTCGCCAACTCGGCATTCGTGCGCGAGGATACAAGGGAACTGGAGGAGACGCTCAAGAACAACGTGCAAGGATCCAGGCCGAGCTCACTGCGTATGGGATACGCATTCCACAATCCGTTGCCGATAAGATGCTTGCTGACCGACATGGCGACGCGCTTGACAGCGTGGTTGCCGCAATCACGGCATGGTGCGTCCGTGACCATCTCACGCCGCCTGACGCTGCTGTCGCAGCAGAAGGCTGGATCTACACTCCACCCACTATTTCGCAGCGCAGCAACTGAGCGTAGCTTCCCTCATCTAATTACCGTGTCACGTTTTGCACTCTCCGGGCGACCATGACGGACGGGAGAGTTTAGTTCGAGCGAGTCGTTGACTGTGCTACGACGTGAGCGAGTAGATCGCGATATTGCGTGCCGATTCTTGCCCAGTCATAGCGCTCCACAACAAGCTGCCGGGCAGCAGCGACGAGTTGCGAGCGTAATGAGGCATCACGAATCAGGCGGACAATTGCGTCAGCAAACGCTTCAGGCGTATCAGCAAGCAGCAGGTGCTGACCGTCCCGCACGTCCAAGCCAGCAGCGCCAATTGACGTCGAAACAACCGGGCGACCAAGCGCAAAGGCCTCCAAGATTTTCAGCCGAGTGCCACCCCCACTCCGCAGCGGCACGACAACGACGCCAGCACGGGTAATCCAGGGCATTACCTCGGGCACCCGGCCAGTTAGCCGCACACTGGCCGCTCGCGCAAGCGCTTGGAGTGCAGGCGGCGGATCAGAACCGACCAGTGTTACTTCAACGCTTGGGATGGCTGCTCGCACGCGTGGCAGCACCTGTTGAAGCAACCAGGTTACCCCTTCAACATTTGGCCAGTACCGCAGCGTCCCAACGAAAACAAGCCGTTCCGGCTTGCCGAGTGACAGTGGGCTTAAGGGTAAGGCTGTAAGATCAACTCCGTTGGGAATTACGCTTACTGGTGTTGCAACGCTTGCGCGGATCGTCGCAGCATCCGCCTCTGATGTTGCAAGGCAATGCGTCGCTTGGCGCCAGGCGGCTCGCTCCTCGCGGGCGAGTTTACGCCATTCCAGCATGTTAAACAGCTGGCGCAAAAGCGGCGCCTGCCGAGCGATCTGGCGCAACAGGTCATGCTCAATGTTGTGCGCATCAAGGATGCGGGGAATGGTGGTTGGCGTGCGAAGCAGTCCGAGCGGAGCAAATTCGCATTGCATAACGTCGAACGATTCCCTAGCAAGGAGGCTATCCAGTGCGCTCTGGAGCGCTGGGGGAGCCATCAGCCGTCGTTGTGCTGAGTGTAAAGAGACAAGGGAACGCAGCTGAGCGCGGCGGCGCGCCGTATTCGGAGGCTGGCGCGCCGTCCAGGCGACTGGCACGGCGATCAGCCGACCAAGCATGCGCTCAGCTTCGGAGACATCGTCGTCTGGCCCAACGAGGCTGAGGACAGTGACATGATGATCCTGACGCACTTGCTGGATCAGGCCGAAAATACGCTGTGCGCCCCCATTGTCTGGTGGCACCGGGAGCAGCGGTGTCACGAAGAGGACTCGCATTGACCGAAGGCCCTTGCCTACACTCCACCGGGCGCAAGATCAGCTCGGTTTGCCCGCCCCCAATGATGAGACAAAGCATCCCCAAGACCAGATGTCTCAAGCAAGGTACGAATCGCCTCAGGAGAACGGCGTCCCCCCGGCACGTGCTCAGTCGTGGCCAACCAGAGCGCAAGCTGGACAGTAACAGCCGCACTCGAGCGCAAGCCAGTCAGTGTCACTTTATCGACAGTATCTGCTTCGGTATGTCCCCAGCCACGCCCAATCATGCCCCGTGTTGCATCACGGCTCTGGAGTGTTGCAACCGGATAACCTGCCAGGAAAAAGGGGAAATGATCAGAATGCGCCGAGATCGCATCGCGAACCGCAAAGGCTCCGTGCCAGTGATGGGCTAGCCCTGTAAAGGCCCGAGCCACCTCTTCATCGCCAGCAACAGTCAGCAACTCAGATCCGCCCTGCCCACGGCCAGCGCCATCGAGATTGAGCATGAAGACAAGCCGGGGGCCATCGGCCGTTTGGTAGCTCTCGGCATGTCGCCACGAACCGAGTAAGCCCAATTCTTCACAGGCAAAGCAGACGAAGCGCAGCGTGCGTGGCAGCCGACCAGCGAAGGGAGCAAGTGCGCGTGCAGTGGCAAGCAACACAGCGGTACCAGCAGCGTTATCGAGCGCGCCTTGCGCGATGTCATGGCCGTCGTAGTGGGCACCGAGCAGAATGATCTCATTGGCACGCTCAGCGCCTGGCAACTCCGCAACAATGTTATGCGCGAGCGAGCGAAACACGCGGTTGCGTGTGCGGATGCGTCCGCGGAGGGGGCCACGAACGGCAAGGCGGCGGAGCGCCTCACCAGCCTCGTAGGTGAGGCCAAGGCCGGGAATCGGTGCGGTGTGGTCAAGCGGGGTCGGGCCACCAGGATTTCGGGCGTAGAGTGCGCCAGTGATATGGAGCTGGCCGGGATTACGATTTGTGAAGAGGCAGGCAACTGCCCCAGCTTCAACAGCACGGCGGTACTTGTCCGTTCGGTGGCTTGACGTCTGCCCCGGGATGTCGCGTTCGGCATCGACAAGCACCATTGCGCCACGAGCTGCCTGCCCAAGCCGAGCAAAGTCATCGGCTTCACCGGCGCCTGCATCAACAATCGGCGCTTCGATGTCAGCGACACCAGTATACGGCAAGGCGATGGCGCTGAAACTGCGTTCGACCGGCACTGCAAGGGCGAAGAAACACTCACCGCGCTCCCAGCTATAGACTGGGAACGTTTCACGCCAGACACGTAGTCCAAGACGCCGGAACGCCTCCTCGAGATACGCTGCTGCCGCGTGTTCACTTGCACTGCCACCGAAGCGGTGACCAAACTCATCGCAGAGTGTCCAAAGCGTTCGATAGGCTTCGTCGCTTGTCCAGATCTCCCCGAGAGCCTCACGCATGACCGGTTGCCAGTGGTGCTCGCTCATCTGCTAACCTCCGCGCACATCTGCTCAGTGCGGAAAGTGTAACAGGGGATGTGGGCACTTCTGGTATGGTTAGCGGAAGAGATATGAGGAGCCGGAGCATGGTCGATTGGGAGCAATGGCGCCGGTTGCTTGAGCAGACGAATGACGGCGCGACACAGTTGCTGAGCGTGCAGGCAACAGATCGTCCTGGACTCGGACAAGAATGGCATATCGACGTCGCCTGGCCAGCGACAGCACCACCACGCTGGACGCGATTCGTTGGGCGGTCGTTATCACCCCACACCCGAACGATGCTGCCGGCACTCGAGCAGTTCTTCCACACGACCGGTATCCCAATCGCCACCCTCCATGCGCTTGACATTGAATCTGGCCTTGCACTCTTTGCCGCTCCTGAATACCCTGGCCTCCTTGAGATCTTGACGCAACTCAAGCATCCCTGGGAGCGTAGCGCGCTCGCGTTGACCGTTGCCCGCGCACTTGCCCATCTCCACGCGTTGCCCCTGCCACAGGCCGAAGCTGATGAAGGCACGTCATACGAGACTCTTGTTGGCACGGGAATCGCATCACTCATCGAGCGAGCACGCACGAGCCATGCCGAGGACGCGCTACTCCGCCGGGCAGCTGACTGGCTCGAAGCACATATGCCGCCGACTGGTCAGCTTGCGCTCTGCCTCGGCGACCTTACGCCGAACGACATTCGTCTTGCCGACATCGACGAACTGCACACATTCTATGGCTGGGAACGCGCAATGATTTTTGACCCGACCTGGGACATTGCCAGCCTCCTTGTCGGGACAGCACACGCACCACTTGGTGATGCTGAACTGATCCAGTTCGCCAATATCTTCCTCGCAGCGTACGCTGAACATGCTCCCAACATGCCCAATGCCCTGGGCACGTTCGTGACTGCGCGACTGATGAGCCTGCTACTGGGCCGCCCTGATGTCTCAGTCCAGCAGCAGACGCTGTGGCGTGAGCAGCTTGCGCACGCGTTACGTGATCACTTTAGAACCTAGCGCACTAGTCGGCGACGGCAACTGCCTCCTGTAAGGCGGCCTGCAACGCGCGCGCTCGGCGAACGATCGTCGCTAGCGTCTCGGGTGTAATCGTCTGGCGGCCGTCAACAAGGGCATGCTCGGGATCAGGTTGTGCCTCGATGATCAAGCCATGAGCGCCAGCCGCAAGCGCCGCCAGAGCCATCGGCTCCACGAGTTCGCGACGGCCGGTTCCATGACTTGGATCGACGATGACCGGAAGATGACTGAGCTGGCGCACAAGCGGGACGGCATTGAGATCGAGCATGAAGCGTGTAGCTGGATCAAAGCCACGCACGCCGCGCTCACACAGGACGACCTGGTCGTTTCCACCGGCAAGCAGATACTCTGCGGAGAGGAGCCATTCCTCAACCGTTGCAGCAAAGCCGCGCTTGAGCAGGACGGGCTTGCCCGTCTTCGCAACTTTCTTGAGGAGCGCAAAGTTCATCATATTGCGGGCGCCGATCTGTAGCATATCGGCATAGGCAGCGACCAGTTCGACATGTTCGGTATCGAGGACTTCGGTGACGATCGGCAAGCCTGTCACCTCGCGTGCCTCAGCGAGGAGGCGAAGGCCTTCTTCTCCAAGCCCCTGGAAGCTATAGGGAGAGGTGCGCGGCTTAAATGCGCCGCCACGCAAGAGGTGGGCACCAGCAGCACGAACCGCCTCAGCTGCACGGAGAAGCTGCTCACGGCTCTCCACCGTGCATGGGCCAGCAATAATGACAGGCTCTGGACCGCCAAAGATGACATCGCCTACGCGAACCATTGAGCCAGAAGGCCGAGCGTCCCGCGCGGCCAGACGATAGGGGCGATCGACCTGCACCACAGCCTCGACCGCTGGCAGCCGATGAAGTCGCTCAGGCAGGTCAGGCGCAATTGGTCGTCCATTTACCCCAATGACCGACGGTCCACCATGATGGAGCTGGAGGACGTCGTATCCAGCATCTTGCAACGTCCTCACCACCTCCTGCACTGCGTGCATATCCGCTTGGGGACGCATCCGGACTAACATTGCCCGCTCCTCTCCGTCTTTGCTGCGCTCCTCAACCCGCACAACGTTCCATAAAAACAAGCGAGCAGAGGTCGTCACCTCTGCTCGCCGGCGTTGCTGGTTTATGTGGGCTACGGGCTTACGGGCTCAGCACCTTTCGCCCCACCAGCAACGCCGGCGGGGTAAAGTAGTAACCAAACCAGAACTGGTGCTGAAGCCGTAAGGCGTCCATCCGTCTCCCTCACCTCACAGCGTACATGCGTCTCCTGCTTCTGTCAAGACCTTTGCCGCACGTTTTTCGGTCAGCAGTCTTCTGCTGTCATTGTCCGAGCCAACCTGTGAGCACAGCAGCGCATTGGTATACTCGAGGCAAGCCGACTTCGCAGGGATGTAGTGGGCTTGCGCACTCAAGCACAGCATAATGTTCGAAGACAGCGCGGTAATTGCGGTCCGATGGGACGGCTCACGTGAGTCAGGCATGGTGTACCTATCGTGAATTCTTAGCTGATCTGATCTCGCCGACTGCGCTTTCGGTGCTTGAGCGACTTACCCCAGCAATTTGTGACATCTACGGCATCGAGCATCTCCTTGACGCTGATGTGCCAGCTGACGATCGCCCACGCCTCGCCGAGCGATTCACCGAACGGCTGCAGCGCATTGTCGCGCTTCTCCCGCCCCACATTAGTCCAATGCCCAATGAGATTTTCACGGCAATCGAATTCCTCCTCTACGAAGTCCAGGGTGAACCAATCCGGCTCGGTCTTGCGATTGCTCGTCTTGAGGAACTCGCTGAGGAGTTCCGCGCAGACCCGCTGCTCTATAGCCTCATTACCGGCCGTGCAAACTAGCTCGATGCTTCGTCAAGAAAACGCAGGGTGACGGTACGGTGCGGGACGCCGAGGGCAGTTGCCGCAAACTGCTGCTGCGCAACTGGTAACCAGAACTCTGGATTCTGCAGGGCCGGGCTAAAATGCGTCAGCCACAGTTGCCTGGCCTGTGCTTGTGCAGCAAGCTGGGCCGCTTCAGTAAAGATCATGTGTCCGCGCTCGACCGCACGCGGCAGATCGGCCGGGTCACCATACATTCCTTCACAGATAAGTAAATCGACGTCGTGGACAAAAGATGGCAACTCGGGCGTCGGTCGGGTATCAGTCACGAAGGCCACTGAGACACCACGCCGCGGTTCGCCAAGAACATCGCTGGGATAGACAACGCGTTCGCCGACCTGCACCGGCTGCCCTTGCTGCAATACCCGCCAGAGCGTGACGGGAACCTGGAGTGCTTGAGCACGCTCTGGTAAGAAACGGGGACGCCGTGGATACGTAAACCGGTACGCAAAGCAAGGCACACGGTGTTGCACAGGCAACGCCGCGAAGTGCAGTCCATTCGGCAAGGTTTCTTCATAGCGGCCGTCAAGTTCGACAACCTCGAGCGGGAACGGCAACACGGGGACAAGCACGCGGAAGTGAGCAAGCAAGGCAGCGGTCCCACGCGGACCATAGATGCGCACTGGCTCACGCCGGTCTGCGTAGGCGAGGGAGAACAAGATGCCAGGCAAGCCAGCGACGTGATCGGCATGCAAATGAGTTAACGCGATGATCTCAAGATCATGAAAGCTCCAGTTTGTATAGCGCCAGCTGATTTGTGTCCCTTCACCGCAGTCACAGAGGATCACGACACCGTTGCACCGGACGAGCAAGGCCGAAAGCCACCGCCCAGGCAATGGCATCATCCCACCAGTTCCCAGCAGACAGACATCAAGCATGCATCACCGCTCCGCGCATGTGAGAAGAGAACCGGGCGCTTGAGCGCCCGGTTGCTACTCTAGCATGGTACCATGCCGCTGACTGAGAGGCGCGGAGGACGAGAGGGGCACGCGATGGGCAGTTGGTCGCCAACACAGCGGATGGGACGTCCAACGACGCTTGCGCACACGAGCATGATTGCAACGCCGCATTACCTTGCAACCCTGGCCGGTCTCCACGTCCTGCGTGACGGCGGTAACGCCATTGATGCAGCGATTGCTGCGAATGCCGTTCTCACCGTCGTCTATCCCCATCAATGTTCACTCGGCGGCGACCTCTTCTGTCTGCTTTGGGAACCATACGAGCAACGCCTCTATGCCCTGAATGGTAGCGGGCCCGCACCACGCGGAGCAACGATTGACGCCGTTCAGGCAGCTGGTTATGCAACGATGCCACAACGCGGGCCATGGTCAGTCACGGTTCCCGGCGTTGTTGGCGCGTGGGAAGCGTTACGCTCGCGGTTTGGCACGCAGACATTTGAGAGGCTGCTCGCCCCCGCCCTCCACTTTGCAGAGCATGGCTTTCCCGTTTCGCCGTTGCTGCACGCCGCAATTGCGGCGCATCAGACGCTTCTGGCGCAGCATCCGCCGGCCGCAGCGCAATTTCTGCCAGGTGGGCGAGTGCCAGCTATTGGCGACCGGCTGGTGCAGCCAGCGGTCGCCCAGACATTGCGGCGAATCAGTGCCGATGGTGCCCAGGCGTTCTACACAGGGGCTATTGCTGAAGCCATTGCCCATACTGTGCAACAGGCGGGTGGTGTGCTGACGGCCGATGACCTCGCCCAATATCAACCAGAATGGGTCGAACCGCTTCGCACAACCTACCGCGGCGTTGAGCTCGTCGAGCTGCCACCGAACACACACGGTGTTACGGCAATGCAACTGCTGCACATTCTCGAAGGGTATGACGTTGCGACACTTGGCTGGGGAACGCCAGCACTCCTGCACCGTATGCTCGAAGCAAAGAAGCTGGCGTTTGCTGATCGCGACCGCTATCTCGGCGACCCTGCATACGCTGATATCCCACTTACTCGCCTGCTTGATAAGGCATACGCCGCGACTCTCCGTGCCCAGATCGATCAGCAGCATGCTCAGCCGATGGCACAGCGCGTTGAGCCAAACGGCGACACGGTTTACCTCTGCGTCGTTGACCGCGAGGGACGTGCCGTGTCGCTCATTCAGAGCATCTTCTCAAGTTTCGGCAGTGGGCTCGTTGCTGAAGGGGCAGGTATCGTTTTGCACAACCGTGGCGCAGCATTTCAGCTCGATCCAGCCTCACCAAACGCGCTTGCACCTGGGAAACGCCCACTGCATACACTGATTCCTGCAATGCTCCTTCGCGATGGGCAACCGTGGGTTGTCTTCGGCACCATGGGTGCCCACGCCCAGCCACAGATCCACCTGCAGCTCGTTACCAATATTGTGGACTTCGGGTTCGAGCCCCAGACAGCGCTTGAAGCGCCGCGTTGGGTAAGTCATCCCGAGCCTGAAGGCGAAGTTGTTAGGCTTGAGGAAGGATTCCCTTCGTCCGTTGCCGATGCACTGGCTACGCTCGGTCATCGTGTCCAGTGGGAACCGCGCTGGTCATCAGCCATGGGCCATGCGCATCTGATTATGATCGACCGATCACGCGGCCTGCTGCTTGGTGCATCTGATCCCCGCGCCGAAGGCTACGCGCTTGGGGAATGATGCTAGCCCTCCCAAGGCAAGTGGCCATTGTCATAGGGACAGACGTGCCCTTCTGGACCAATGACTGCCCCACACCGTGGGCAACGGGGGCGTCCAGCAGCGATCACCGCCGCAATCTGTTCAGCGAGTGCCTTCGCAGCCGGGAGCGTGGCACGGCCGGCAAAGATCGGATCTTCATCCTCTCCCTGCTCAATATCGTGGGCAAAAATTGCAATTTGTCGGCGTTCCTCGTCATACCCAATAGCCATTCGGCCAACAAGATATTCAGGCGTTGTTGGTGGCAATCCACCTTGAAGCTTAGCCGGCTGATTTGGAATGCGGCCTCGGACTAATCCAGCCAGGCGCAACTGCTCGAGCAACTGCTCGATCGCCAGCCCAAGCGCTTGCAGTTGCTCCTTTTCCATCCAGAGCAAGACAAGATCATTCCCTGAACCGGCAATCAATCGAAAGCGACGTTGTCCCGGCTGCCCGATTGCCTCAGCTTCTAACACGGTCAGTTGCTCAAACTCGTGTCGTTGACCCGTCATGTCCTCTTCGTCCCATACCATCGCTCTCTTGTGCAGTCAGGATACCACCACGTACGGCATCTCCCCATGCATTTCCGGCATAACGTCAGGGCAGCAGGGCTCACGCGACCGTGCTCAGCAGAAGCAACGTCCTCGGTCCTCGTGCATGCTTGCACAGGAATGACCGGCCAGCGCTTCGGTACCTAGGAATATACGGCTGTTGTCAGCTATAATGGCAATGCGGTTGCTCATTTCCTGAGGTTGACAACTGTTTGGGTTCAGTGCGTGAGCTTGAGCGACGGAGAATGGCAGCGGTACTGCAACTGGTGGCAGAACGAGCACCGCTCCGAATCTTGCGAACAACGCGCCTTGAGCATATTGTGCGAACGAGCTGTGACGGCAAGCGCTCCACAGCGACGCTCGTGTTTCCGTGCTGGACGGGCATGATGACGGAGAGAGTGAAAGGAGGGCTTTGCCATGGCAGATGGTGATGGCGCGGCTCGGACGACCAGTGTGGTGGAGCCGTTACTGGTTGAGCAACGGCGCTTCCCACCGCCGCCTGAATTTCGGGAGCACGCGTGGGTCAAAGACCGCACCCCGTGGGAAGAGGCCGAGCGCGACTTCGAAGCGTTTTGGGCCAAGCACGCTGAGGCCGAACTGACCTGGTTCCGAAAGTGGGACCGAGTCTTGGAATGGAACGCGCCATGGGCCAAATGGTTCACCGGCGGGCAACTGAATGTGTCGTACAACTGCGTCGACCGCCACGCCCAAAGTTGGCGCAGGACGAAAGCCGCAATTGTCTGGGAAGGCGAGCCTGGTGACTCACGGGTCTTGACCTACCAGGATCTCCACCGCGAAGTCCAGAAGTTCGCCAACGTGCTTAAGAGCCTGGGCGTGCAGAAAGGCGATCGGGTCTCCATCTACATGGGCATGGTGCCTGAACTGCCAATCGCGATGCTGGCATGCGCCCGCATTGGGGCACCGCACAGTGTTGTGTTCGGCGGGTTCAGCTCAGACGCGCTGCGCGACCGTATTCAGGACGCCGAGGCGAAGGTACTTATCACCCAAGACGGGGCCTGGCGCCGCGGCAGCATCGTCCCCCTCAAGCAACTGGCGGACAAAGCCCTGACAGAGTGCCCATCGGTCGAGAAGGTTGTCGTCGTGCGCCGGATCGGCGATGCAGCCGAAGCGACCATGGTTGAAGGGCGCGATTTCTGGTGGCACGAGCTGATGGCCACTGCCGATCCGGTGTGTCCTGCTGAGCCGCTCGATGCTGAGCATCCCCTCTACATCCTCTACACCTCAGGCACAACCGGCAAACCAAAGGGTATCCTCCATACCACCGGCGGGTATCTGCTCGGTGTGACACTCACGACTAAATGGGTCTTTGACCTCAAAGACGACGACTACTACTGGTGCACTGCCGACATTGGCTGGGTGACCGGCCACAGCTACATTGTCTATGGCCCCTTATCCAATGGCGCAACGACGGTGATGTACGAAGGGGCGCCGGACTGGCCGGAGAAAGACCGGTACTGGGACATCGTCGAGAAATACCGCATCAATATCCTGTACACGTCCCCAACGTTTATCCGCACTGCGATGAAGTGGGGAACGGAGTGGCCGGCTAAGCACGACCTCTCGAGCTTGCGGCTCCTTGGGACGGTTGGCGAGCCGATCAATCCTGAAGCGTGGATGTGGTATCACGAGCATATCGGCCACGGCCGCTGCCCGATTGTCGACACGTGGTGGCAGACCGAAACCGGGATGATCATGATCACGCCGCTGCCTGGCGTGGTCACGACGAAGCCGGGCTCAGCAACCATCCCCTTCCCGGGTGTTGTCGCAGACGTCGTTGATGAACAGGGGAACTCCTGCCCGCCGAACGTTGGCGGCTATCTGGTGCTGAAGCGCCCATGGCCGGCGATGCTCCGGACGTTCTGGGGTGATCCGGACCGCTATGTCAAGACGTACTGGTCCCGCTTCCCCGGCATCTACTTCACTGGCGATGGAGCGCGCAGAGATGAGGACGGCTACTTCTGGATCACCGGTCGTGTCGACGACGTGGTGAACGTGGCGGGCCATCGCCTGTCCAACATTGAGATCGAGAGCACGCTCGTTGCTCATCCGGCGGTGGCTGAAGCAGCCGTCATCGGGCGGAATGATCCGATCAAGGGGCAGGCGATTTCGGCGTTCGTCGTGTTGAAGGCGGGCTATCAGCCGAGCGAGGACCTGAAGCACGAGTTGCGCGAATGGGTTGCTGAGAAGATTAGCCCGATTGCCCGTCCAGCTGACGTGTTCTTCACCGCGGACCTGCCCAAGACACGATCGGCCAAGATCATGCGGCGGCTCCTGCGTGACATTGCGGAGGGGCGTGTGCTTGGTGACACCACAACGTTGACTGATCCGGCAGTGATTGCCGAGATCAAGAAGCAGTACGAAGAGCGCGAAGCAGCCGAGTAGTGCGCAGGGGTGGAGCAGCATATGCTGCTCCACCCCTATTGTCTATTACTTGACAAAACGAACCCAGTTCAGTACAAATAGCACCAATACGCCGAGACGGATTTCCGAGCAGGGCAACAGGCCCAGTCCGGGATACGCCGCGTGAGCGCACAAGCAGTGAAGCAAGCGCGACGCACAATGGATAGCCCTGCCGCACGGGGGGCGGCCCGCGGCCCACCAGCCCAGCGATCGAAGGGCAGTTCGCTGCATATCCCGTGCGGTCGTACATGGCTGCCGCCACAGCCTGTACGCATTCCCTTTGCAACGAGGCAAAGGAGTAAACGGAAGGGATAGAGAGCAATGGCGACAAGTGCAGCGATGCCTGTCCCACGCCGATATCTGTGGCTCGTGATCGTGGCCGCGGGCGCTGGGACAATTATCGAGTGGTATGACTTCTACATCTTTGGTAGCTTAGCGACAATCCTTTCAACGCACTTCTTCAATGCGAAAGACCCAGTTGCAGCGTTGCTCAACACAATCGCTATCTTCACGATTGGGTTCCTCATCCGGCCGCTTGGTGCGCTGATCTTCGGCTGGGTCGGCGACCGGATCGGGCGTAAGTATACCTTCCTGATCACGCTTACGGGAATGGGCCTGTCAACGGCACTCATTGGCCTAGTACCGAGTTACGCTACCATCGGTGTGGTTGCGCCGATCATCGTCTTTCTCCTGCGCGTTATCCAAGGCCTTACCCTCGGTGGCGAGTACGGCGGTGCGATCGTCTATCTGGCTGAACATGCACCAGATGAGCGGCGTGGCTACTACACCGGCTATCTCCAGACGACTCCGACAATCGGGTTGCTGGTCTCACTCCTTGTCGTCATTGGCACGCGGCTTTCGCTTGGCAATGAGGCATTTACGGCCTGGGGTTGGCGGATTCCATTCCTCATCTCGGCGTTGCTGGTGATTATCTCCTTCTATATCCGGCTACGACTCCAAGAGACCCCAATTTTCCAAGAGATCAAGGCGAAGGGCCGCACGTCGCGCAATCCGTGGAAGGAATCCTTCGCCAGTGCAAACATCAAGTATGTCCTTATCGCCGCAGTGATCGTCCTCGGCGAAGGCGTCGTCTGGTACAGCAGCCAGTTCTGGGCACTTTACTTCCTCCAGACGGTCCAGAAGCTTGATACGCTTGCGTCTTCAACGATTGTGGGCTGGGCTCTCTTCTTCGGGCTGCCGATGTTTGTCCTCATGGGTTGGCTTTCTGACCGTATTGGACGCAAGCCGATTATCCTCGCCGGGCTCGCGCTTGCTGCGGCCACGTACTATCCACTGTACAGCGCGTTGGGGCGAGCAACGCCCAAGGACAATATCAACTATCCACTTGCTTCATTCATTGTCTGGATCATGGTCGTCTATGTCGCCATGGTTTACGGGCCAATCGCTGCGTTCCTCGCGGAATTCTTCCCTGCCCGGATCCGCTACACCTCCGTCTCTGTTCCGTACCATATCGGGAATGGCTGGGGCGGTGGGCTCGTGCCACTGATCACGGCTGATGTCTGGGCCCGAACGCATAACCTCGGGCTGACGCTGGCCTATACGATCGCGGTGCCAGCGATTGCGTTCTTGCTTGGTCTCTTCATTATGCCGCAGACACACCGTGCCCAAATCTGGACAGAGCCAGCACCGAGCCCCGCCGGTGGTGGCAGCGGCGACGACTAGTCCTCCAGCATGCATCGTTGGCGCTAGCACGTAGCTGGTGTTACCTGCGTGCTAGCGCCGTATTTTTCTCGCCATTCCCGAAGTCATCAGCTAGGATCAAATGCGGCGCAGCTCAGCCGTGAGTGGGCGCCGCGGTACGAGGCTGACCGCGTTGGGGAGGGATTATGGGACATCGCTTGCGCCCAACCAGGGTAGCATGGTTGTTGGCAGTACTTTGGCTCCTTGCCGGCTGTAGCCGTTCGACACCAGCAGGAACACCGACCATAGCTCCTGCATCACGCACTCCGGTAGCCACTCCCAGCACATCATCCCCGATCGCGACAACTGCTCCGACCGCAACGCCCGGTAACACGACCACGAGCTTCGCATACGGGTTTAATGTCGCATGGCGCGGCGATGACCAAGGCGAAGCGTTCAACCAACAAACGGCAGCGCTCGTTCAAGGAGCTGGCTTCGGTTGGGTACGCGTTCAAGTCGAGTGGAGCTCGCTCGAACCACAGCCCGGGCAATTCGACTTTCGGCCAATCGATCGTCTGGTCAAGGTCTACACTCCCAAGGGTATTCACTTGTTGCTCTCGGTTGTCCGACCACCAGAATGGGCTCGCGATACAACTGGGCAGGAACTCACCAGCGACTATATGGCATTTCAACGACTGATGCAGCGGCTCGCGACACAGTATCGCGGTAAAGTCCAGGCATGGGAGATCTGGAACGAGCAGAACCTCGCCTACGAGTTCGGCCAAGGCAACGCGGTGCGTGTTGAGCCATACTGTCGATTGCTCAAGGCTGGCTATACGGGGGTGAAGGCTGGCGACCCGAACGCACTCGTCCTCTTTGGAGGGCTGACGCCAACCGGTGTGACCGACCCACATATTGCCATTGATGACGTCCAGTATCTTGAGCAGTTCTACAGCATCGACAACGGAGCCTGCACGAAGTACTTCGACATCCTTGGGGCACACGCGAACGCAACGCTCAACCCCCCCGACACCTTGTGGCCAGATAATCCAGGGCCCGGGCCAGGCTGGCGCGATCATCCCAGCTTCTACTTTCGACGGGTCGAACAACTCCGCCAGGTTATGGTGCAGCATGGTGACCAACGGCCAGTCTGGATTACCGAGTTCGGCTGGACAACCGCTAACCCGGCCAAAGGATATGAATACGGCCAATACGTTAGTGACGAACAGCAAGCGCAATACCTTGTTCGCGCCTTCCAGATTGCCCGCAGTCAGTGGCCGTGGGTCACGGGCATGTTCGTTTGGAACCTGAACTTCTCGGTGTTGGTCGGACCAAATGACGAAAAAGGACCATGGTCGGTCATCAATCGCGATTGGTCACCGCGGCCAGCCTATCGGGCTTTGCAACAGATGGCGAAGACCTAAGCTGATACCGCTTAGGTCGACCCAGTGGCTTGCGTGAAGAACCGGGCGAGTTCATCGACAGGAAAGTCGGGAAGCGGCACGCTCCCCTGCGCTGAGACTAGGGTATAGCGGCCCGGTGAAGCCGTGAGTTCACCGATGCGCGCTGCAGGAATCCCAGCGTCAGCAAGGACCTGGAGGGCTGTAGGAGCAGCCTCTGGGGCAACAGCTGCGAGCAATGCCCCGGAGGCAATCAACCCAAGCGGGTCGAGGCCAAGGACATCGCAAATCTGTCGCGTCTCGGGATAGATCGGGATCGCGTCGGCATAGAGTGTCGCACCGAGGCCAGCAGCTTGCGCTAACTCACGAACGCCCGTTGCAAGCCCGCCCTCAGTTGGATCGTGCAGCGCGTGAACGTTTGGACCAAGTGCATCAGTGAGGGCACGCGCTGCGGCCACGACACTGATGCCAGGGGTGTGCAGAAAACGCCGTGCGCGTTCGAGCAGATCGGCTGGAACGCGTCCTTCCAGCAGCGAAGCGCACTCGCGGGCGAGAATGGCTGTGCCTTCAATGGCAATGCCGTTCGCGACAATCAGCACGTCACCGGGCTGCGCGCGGCCGGGCACGATCAGCCGCGCTGGGGTGGTCACGCCAACGAGCGCCCCGGAGACGATTGGGCGTGGCAGCCCAACGGTGATCTCGGTGTGTCCACCGACGAGCGTGATTTGTAATGCTGTACACGTTGCCTGGAGATCGGCCAGAATTTGCTGCGCCAAGGCTGGCGTTGCGTCAGCCTCGGGCAATAAGACGGTTGCCAGGAACCAGCGTGGCTCGGCCCCAAGGCAAGCAACGTCATTGGCATTCACCTGCACGGCATACCAACCGATTTCGTCGGTTGCAAAGGTAATGGGATCGGCCGTCAGGACAAGCACGGTCTGCTCATCGAGCTGGACCGCTGCCGCATCACGGCCAACGCCTGGTGGAACGAGCAACGTTGGATCGGCTGGGAGCTGAGAGAGGAGTGTTGCCAGGAAGGCTGATGGCAGCTTGCCAGCAGGGAAGCGTTCCGTCATGCGGGCACTTCCTCTCCCAGACTTATGCCGATTGATCGCGCACTCGTGAGGAGCGGATGATCAAGCGGGACGAGTCGAGGCCCTCGTGCCACATCAGCCAGCGTGACCGTCCCAACACGAATGGCAGCAGGGTCATCGCCATTGCCGTGCACCGTGACGACCTGCCCGAGCTGACCTCGCGCCAGCATATGCACTGCCTCGCTCCCCATGGCCGTTGCAATCAGCCGATCAAGCGCAACCGGCGGGCCGCCACGCTGCAGGTGACCAAGAGCAAGACTGCGCACCTCGAGCGGAAGGCGCTGTGCCAGTTGTGCCTGGAGCAGCAGGCCAATTCCTCCGTAGCGACGCTGATACGGAAGCGGGCCGGTTATTTCCGCTACAGCTGAGCCCCCAACTGGCTGGGCGCCCTCAGCCACTGCAATGATCGTAAAGTGCCGGCCTGCTGCGCGTCGCTGCTCAATGGCGGTAACGATAGCATCGAGCGAGAACGGAATCTCAGGGATGAGGATGACATCAGCGCCGCCAGCTACCCCAGCAGCGAGGGCAATCCAGCCCGCCGTACGCCCCATGAGTTCGACAATCATGACCCGATGATGACTCTCTGCCGTCGTGTGCAGCCGATCGATGGCATCAGTCGCGACAGCAACAGCAGTGGCATAGCCGATCGAGAATATCGTTCCCTGCACGTCATTATCAATCGTTTTCGGCACTCCAAGAATCGGTACGCCTTTCTGCCAGAGTCGATAGGCGATCGACAGGCTGCCATCACCGCCAACGACGATCAGCGCATCGAGGGAGAGCGCCTCAACCAGACTCACAAGACGGTCACTGTAGTCACGGGGTTGCTCATCGGTCGGGAAAGCGAACGCGAAAGGGTTGGCGCGGTTCGAGGTGCCAAGCAGCGTTCCTCCGCGAACCAGCTGCCCGCGCACATCGTCGAGCGTCAATGTACGCCAACGGCCAGTGAGCAAGCCCTCATATCCATCTTCGAAGCCAATGACCTGCCAGCCATACTGCAGTATTGCGGTCTTGACAATCGCCCGGATCGCTGGGTTCAGTCCAGGGGCATCTCCCCCGGCAGTGACACAACCAATGCGTCGGATAGACATGACCGGCTTCCTCCTGCGAACGCGCTGGAGGCTATAATGCGACAGTACGCCGTATCGCCTCGGCGTATTGTAGCTGGTCTGCGTACCCGGTTGAACAGAGCAGTCGGAGCTGAGCAGCGCAAGGGAGCGCAGTATGTCAGAGCGGAAGTTGGTCGAGGAGCTTATTGAGCAAGAGGATGACTTTGACCGCTGGTACATCGAGGTCGTGCACAAAGCCGAACTTGTCGATGAATCACCCGTGCGCGGGACGCGAGTCATTCGCCCCTATGGCTTTGCGATTTGGGAGCTGATGCAAGCAGAGCTTGACCGGCGTATTAAGGAGACAGGCGTCCAGAATGCCTATTTCCCGCTCTTCATCCCTAAGAGCATGCTCGAGCGGGAAGCAGAGCACATCGAAGGCTTTGCGCCGGAAGTCGCGTGGGTAACGCGCGGTGGCGACAAGGAACTTGAGGAACCGTGGGCCGTGCGACCAACCTCCGAGTCCATTATCTGCCCGATGTTTGCTCGCTGGGTGCAGTCCTATCGCGACCTCCCGATCCTGATTAACCAGTGGTGCAGCGTCGTGCGCTGGGAAGAACGTCCGCGGGCATACTTACGCACACTGGAGTTTCTCTGGCAAGAAGGTCACACGGTTCACGCCACGCTTGAGGAAGCTGAAGAGCGAGCCCGCTTGATGCTCGAAGTTTACCGTGACTTCGTTGAGACCGAGCTTGCCATTCCGGTGATCCCCGGCCAAAAGACTGAATCAGAGAAATTTGCTGGTGCATTGCGCACCTACACCATTGAGGCGATGATGGGCGGCAAGCACTGGGCGCTCCAGTCGGCGACGTCGCATAACCTCGGCGACCACTTCGGCCGTGTGTTCGACATCCAGTATCTCGATGCTCAAGGGCAACGTCGCTATGCCTTCAACACGAGCTGGGGATTATCACATCGCACGGTTGGTGCCATGGTCATGGTCCATGGCGATGATCGCGGTCTGAAGCTGCCGCCACGCGTTGCCCCGATTCAGGTGATCATCGTGCCGATCTGGCGCTCAGAAGAAGAGCGGGCCAAGGTGGAAGCGCTCGTCGATACCGTGCGTGCGCGTCTGCTCGAACACGTTCGGGTGTACGCTGACCTGCGCGACGACAAGACACCGGGATGGAAGTTCAATGAATGGGATCTCAAAGGCGTGCCCATCCGCCTAGAAATTGGCCCGCGGGACGTTGCCCAAGACCAGGTCACGCTCGTCCGGCGAGACATCCTCGGCGAGCGAATCACTGTTCCAGTCTCACAGGTCGTGGAAGCTGTCCTCGAGGAGCTCAACGCGCTCCAGCAGCGACTCTACGACGCTGCCAAGGCGATGCTGGAACGGTACACGGAAGATGTTGAGCAGTACGAGCAACTCAAGGAACGCGTCGCATCAAACGCTGGCTTCAACCGAGCGTTCTGGTGCGGTAGTGCTGAGTGCGAAGCCCGGGTCAAGGCAGAGACGAAGGCGACCATTCGCTGCATTCCGTTTGTCCAACCAGAGACACTCGGCCCGTGCATCGTCTGTGGCATGCCGGGCAAGCACCAGGTCATCTGGGCACGCGCGTACTGATCGCGCAACACTTTCAGAGTTGCCGGGGAACGGAGAGGAGAGGATAGCTTGCCGCTCGACATTGCCCAACTCCGCGCTGAAACACCAGGGTGTGAAGCGGTGATCCACTTCAACAACGCTGGGGCGGCCCTCATGCCAAAGCCGGTACTCGATACCGTTCTCGGGCATCTCCAGCTTGAGGGGCGCATCGGCGGGTACGAAGCGGCTGCCGCAGCGGCTGATCAACTTGAGCAGACCTATCATGCTATTGCACAACTCATCGGCGCAGACCCAGACGAGATCGCGCTCACCGAAAGCGCGACCCGGGCGTGGGATCTGGCCTTCTATTCTCTCGCGTTCCGCCCCGGCGACCGCATCCTGACATCAGTATCGGAGTATGCGAGCAATGTCATCAGTTTTCTCCAGATCGCGCGACGCACAGGAGCACAGGTCGAAGTCATTCCAAACGACGAGAGCGGTCAGCTGTCTCTTCCGGCACTCCGCGAGATGATCGACGAGCGCGTGAAACTCATTGCCATCAGCCACATCCCGACAAATAGCGGCTTGATCCAGCCAGCAGCTGAAGTCGGTAAGCTTGCACGTGAGGCTGGCATACTCTACCTTCTTGATGCTTGCCAATCAGTCGGACAGATTCCAGTCAATGTCCGCGAGATTGGCTGTGATTTTCTGTCGGCCACGAGCCGCAAGTACCTGCGTGGGCCTCGCGGTGTGGGCTTTCTCTACGTGCGCCGCGAACGCATTGCCACGATTGAGCCGATCTTCCTTGATCTTCATGCAGCCACATGGATCGCTCATGACCGCTACGACATTCGGCCGGATGCTCGTCGGTTTGAACAGTGGGAATCAGACGTTGCAGCGCGATTGGGGTTGGGGGCAGCAGCCGCCTATGCACTGCGCGTTGGTATTGAGGAAGGATCGGCAAGGCTGCGAGCATTGGCGAACCAGCTCCGCGAAGGACTACAAACGTTGCCAGGCATTCAGGTCCATGACCTCGGGCGCGAGCGTGGTGGCATTGTGACCTTTACCATGGAGGGCTTTGCGCCTGAGGCGATAAAGGCGTATCTGGCAGAACAGCGGATCAACGTTACCGTTGCCTCGAAAGCATCAGCCCGGTTTGACATGGAGGCACGTGGGCTTGACGCTGTCGTGCGAGCATCCGTGCACTACTACAACACCGAGGAAGAAATTGCGGTGTTTCTCGACACCCTGGATACACTACGCCGACAAGGGCCAGACAGCCAACAGGCACTGCTTGCACGAGCGAGTCGGCGGAAATAGCCAGTTGGTGGGGGAAGTGGGACTCGAACCCACACGCCTCATCGGCACGTGATCCTAAGTCACGCCCGTCTGCCAATTCCGGCATTCCCCCAGAACGGGGCGCAGCCGCGTCCCGCACTAACGCGAGTATACCGCGGCTGCGCAGTATTCGCCGACGTGCGCTATTGAACTCTTACCAGGATGCGCCGCAACCACACCCCTGGGCTGTCGCAGCGTTGCCGCCCGTATCGAAGGAATGCCCACAGGCGCACGTCGCGACTGCATTCGGGTTGCGGACAGTGAAGCCTCCGCCCATCAGGCTGTTAATGTAATCAATTTCAGCGCCCTCAAGATACATTGCGCTGAATTGATCGACGACAACCCGCACGCCATCGATTTCGAAGACGTGGTCATCTTCTTCGACCGTTTCCTCCAGGGCCATGCCATACTGCAGTCCAGCACAACCGCCCGGAGCGACGAAGACACGGAGATATGCTTCAGGCATGCCCTGCTCGTCGAGAAATTCCTTGAGTTTCTCAATGGCAAGCGGTGTCATCGTCAACATTGTTGCCGACTGCTGCATCGTCCATCACCTCGATTCCGCAACACTCACGTCGCCAAATGGCGCTACGCTAAGCATAGCCACAGACGACGCCATGTCAAGGGCACCCCAACCTGCCGTCATCCCTGTTATCCTTGCCCATAGTGAGGCAAGGGTAGCGCACCGATGCACGTTGAGCACACACCAGTGTCGTTCCCACCAGAGCGTCAGCTGCAGCGCTTGCGCTGGGCCGGTGTTGCCATCCCAGCGCTCGGTGTCACAACAGCGCTGGTGATCGGCTATGTGCTTGAACAGCAGATTCGCATCGCTTGGCTTGCCTGGACTGTTGCCGGTTGCCTGCTCTGGCTTGGGATCGTCCTGTTCGCTGCCACAATGTTCAATACGATCACAACACTACAACGTGCCATCATTGCACAACACAACGAACTTGCAGCGCTTCACGAAGCTGGACTCGCCATGATGGCTGAGCTGGATTTGCCAGCTGTGCTGCAGGACGTGGTCGACCGCGCGCGAGCGCTCGTTGATGCGCAATACGGCCTGCTTGTTACTCATGAAACACCGAACGGGCCGCTGGTGACCGTGACCAGTGGCTATCCTGTGGACGAGCCGTGTGACCTTCCCACGCTGCCGTCGCACGGCATCCTCGATCGAGTTTTTCACCACGGCGAGCCGCTTCTCATCAACGATCTTTCGGCTTACCCAGGTACCCGCAATTTTCCGGAAGGACATCCGGTCATGCAGCAATTGTTGGGGGTACCGATTCGACGTGGGGACGTGAGCATTGCCGCGCTGTATCTCGCCGATCGCCGTGATGGCACGCCGTTCACGCAGCGCGACCTTGAGCGGCTCAGCCGCTTTGCCACCATTGCCGGGCTTGCGATTATGAACGCGCAGCTCCATCGTCAGATAACAACCTTCGCAGTTGCAGCAGAACGGGAGCGAATTGCCCGTGAGATGCACGATAGCCTTGCGCAAGTGCT
>ERZ795042.643-NODE-643-length-26165-cov-85.972386_pt1 | contig 26165 bp, 26 predicted proteins | sample MGYA00375126_ERZ795042 | MGnify/ENA primary metagenome ERZ795042 (study PRJEB30171, sample SAMN05518105) | compost metagenome | isolation source: Feedstock adapted compost from Newby Island compost facility, Milpitas, CA | place: USA:Newby Island compost facility...
CGTTCCTTTGGCCGAGCGCGCCGTACAGGTGAAAGGCAGAGCAATGGACGGCCGGTCAGCCGCTGGTGATTGGCGTACGCTTACGCCGCCAGCGCATGTGCATCTTGTCGGAATCGGCGGAGCAGGGATGAGCGGCCTTGCTCGCATGCTCCGTGCCCTTGGCTATACCGTCACAGGATGTGATCGTGCCGCTTCACCAGAGCTCGACCGTCTGCAGGCTGAAGGGATTCAAGTCGAACTCGGGCATCATCCTGCGCATGTTCACAATGCCGCGTTCCTCGTCCTCAGTGCCGCAGTTTCGACAAGTGAGCCAGAAATTGGCGCAGCCATACAGCGGCGTCTCCCTGTTGTAAAACGCGCTGCTGTTCTTGGGTGGCTCAGTGAGCACCGCCAATGCATTGCGGTTGCTGGAGCCCATGGCAAGTCAACAACCAGCGGTATGATTGCCTGGATTCTTACTCAAGCTGGGTATCACCCGTCGTTTGCCGTTGGTGCTGACCTGCGTGATCTTGGAGTGAACGCTCGTATTGATACGGGTGAAGCGTTCGTCGTTGAAGCGGATGAGTATGATTACAGTTTTTTATTGTTACGTCCGTCAATTGCCGTGGTGTTAAATATCGAACACGATCATCCCGATCTCTTTCCGACGCCGGCTCATGTCGAGCGGGCATTTCAACGCTTCCTTGAGGCAGTGCCTCCAGGCGGTACAGCCGTCGTCGCTGCAGATGATCCTGCAGTGCAGCGTGTGCTCACGTGGCTAGCACCGCACCAACTCCAGATCATCACATTTGGAGCAAATCCAAAGGCAGATTGGTGGGTTGAACCGGGAGATCCGCCACAACTTCATGGTCCCCACAATCAACATTGGCCACTGCATTTGTCAATTCCTGGATGGCACAATCGGCTTAATGCAGCAGCCGCGGTTGCTGCGGCGCACGCTGCCGGTGTCCCTGTGTCGCAAAGCCTTCGCGCCCTTGCAGCCTTTCATGGAGTAAGCCGGCGGTTTGAACAATGGGGTGAAGTAAGAGGCATCAAGATTTTCGTCGACTATGCTCATCATCCTAGTGAAATTGCCGCCACAATTGCAGCAGCCCGCGAGCGCTTTCCTGGCTGCCGCCTTTGGGTACTCTTCCAGCCGCACACCTACAGCCGTACACGTGCGTTCCTCGACCGATTTGCTGAGGTGCTCGAATTGGCGGATGGTGTTGTCCTTGTGCCGATTTATGCTGCTCGGGAAGCTGATCCCGGTATCGTTCAAAGTGCGGATATTGGGGCGCGGATTCAGCGCGTTCCCGTGGTCGTTGCCGATGACCTTGATGACGCGGTCCAGCGCCTTGTTTCACAACTGCACGGCGATGAGGTCATCTTGATTCTTGGCGCGGGTGATGTCTGGCGAGCAGCGCCGGCTCTAATCCAAGCATTGGAAGGGCACGCATGAATGAGCGTACCGTTACCATCCAGAGTCCAACTGGCATCTTGCCGGTGAAGCGCAACGAGCCACTCTCACGGTACACAACCTTCCGGATTGGTGGGCCAGCTGATTTCCTTGTTCGTGCTGCAACACGTGATGACGTGCTTGCTGCCCTTGCATGGGCTGACCAGCACCAGCTGCCCGTTACTGTCATTGGGGGTGGGAGCAACCTTCTCGTCGGTGATCGTGGGATTCGTGGACTCGTTGTCGTCGTGCGAGCACCAAGTACACAACTGGATGACCAGTTCCGCATTGAGCCAGATGGACAGGATCACGCGTTGGTAACTGTGCCTGCACAAGCTCCGATTTCTTGGCTAGGGCATGCGACGAGTGCCCAGGGGCTCGCTGGCTTAGAGTGGACGGCTGGGCTGCCAGGTGTTGTTGGTGGTGCGGTCGTCAACAACGCTGGTGCTCATGGCGGGGAGATGGCGGATTATCTTGTCTCGCTCACGCTCCTCGACACCGAGACGTTTGATCTTGTCCAGTGGACACGAGCAATGCTCGAACCCCGCTATCGTATGACCACTCTTAAAGCAGCATCGCGTCCTCGCCGATGGGTTGTGCTCGAAGCGACCTTTCGCTTGCCGTATGGGGATCGAGCGGCACTCCAGAGCCGGGTGGCTGAGCTTACTCGATGGCGACGGGTGCACCAGCCGACGGGGGCCTGTGCTGGCTCAGTCTTTACCAATCCTCCGGGAACCTACGCAGGGTATTTGATTGAGCAGGCTGGCTTGAAAGGGCTGCAAATCGGCGGGGTGAAAGTGTCAGAGCGGCATGCAAACTTCTTCATCAATACGGGCACAGCAACCGCTGCTGATGTACGGGCGTTAATTGCAATGATTCAAGAGGTTGTTCAACAGCGGTTTGGCATTGTCCTTGTGCCCGAAATTGAGCAGATTGGCGAGGAATGAGTCATGACCCGAAAACTCCGTGTCGGCGTCCTCTTCGGCGGACAATCGAGCGAGCATGATGTGTCCTTACGCTCGGCACAGGCGATCTTGCGGCATATTGATCGATCGCGCTTTGATGTTGTCCCAATTGGCATTACCCGGGATGGCCGGTGGTTGGTTGGTGGTGATCCTCTTCGTGCGCTAGCAGCTGTCTCGCGACTGCCGCTCGAATCTGAGAATGCCGATGAGTCCGAAGACAGCAGGAGTAGCATGCCGGCGTCCATTACTGATGACGTGCGTGCCATTGCACCAACCCATGTTGTCGGTGAATTGGACGTCGTCTTTCCAGTCTTGCATGGACCAAATGGGGAGGACGGCACTGTCCAAGGGTTGCTTGAGCTTGCTGGAATCCCCTATGTCGGCTGTGGCGTTCTTGCTTCTGCCGTTGCTATGGACAAGCCAACAGCGAAACGACTCTTTGCCTGGGCCGGCTTACCGCAAGCGCGGTGGCTCCTTATTACCTGGCGCGAATGGCAACACGATAGCCAAAGCGTGGAGCAGCGCGTTGAAGAAGAAATTGGCTACCCTTGCTTTGTGAAACCTGCGAACCTTGGCTCAAGCGTTGGTGTGACCAAGGTTCGTGCTGCGGCGCACCTTGGGCCCGCGATCGAAGAAGCAGGGCGCTATGACCGCCGGATACTTATTGAAGAGGCAATTGATGCTCGTGAGCTTGAAGTGAGTGTCTTAGGCAATGACGAGCCGGTAGCCTCGATTGTCGGTGAAATTATTCCGAGTCGAGAGTTCTATGACTATGAGGCGAAGTACGTTGATACCGGATCGCAACTCCTGATCCCAGCCCCGATTACACCAGAACAAGCCGAGGCCACGCGGCGTATGGCAGTCGAAGCATTTCGCCTCATTGACGGCGCGGGAATGGCGCGCGTTGATTTCTTTCTCGATCGCCGGACCGGACAGGTGCTCATTAACGAAGTCAATACCATCCCAGGCTTTACGGCGATCAGCATGTATCCCAAGCTCTGGGAAGCAAGCGGTCTGCCGTTTCGTGAGCTTATTACTCGGCTCATCGAGCTTGCACTCGAACGACACCAGGAAAAAGTGCAACGGCGCTGCGGATAAGGCGCATGGTCACGAGACGCCCCCCTGCTCGTCCATTGCAGCGTGTTGGTCGTGTGGTGCGTTATGGAACACGCACTGGGCGCCTCCCTGCCCTGGTGTTAGCTGTTGGGTTCAGCGTGCTTGCCGGAGGATTTCTCACTGCGAAAACCTACACAGTACGGACAGTTGAGGTACAAGGAGCGCAGTTAGCGACTGCCAACGACGTTGTTCAAGTGAGTGGCGCCTTAGGCCAGTCACTCTTTTGGCTTCGGCCGGACGACATAGCGCGACGCGTTGCGCGACATCCTGCTGTTGCGGCAGCGTCAGTTCATCCAGTTTTCCCTGATCGGGTCATTATCAGTCTCCAAGAGCGTGTGCCGGTGCTCGTCTGGATTGCTGGCGGGCAGCCGTATCTCGTCGATAGCCAAGGATGGGTTATTGCCCAGGGTGACCAGGCTATGCTTCCCCATGTCACTCAGGCTGATGGTACTCCGCCACAACTTGGCAGTAAACTGCCAGCCAGCAGCGTGCAGGCGGCTCGTACGATTGTGCAGCGAACACAAGGGCAGCAAGTTTCCTTAATCTATAGTGCAAAGCTTGGTCTCACGCTCACCTACCCTGATGGTCGGACCGTGGTATTTGGCGACGCGACACGCTTAGCCGATCAGCTTGCGGTCTTCCAAGCGCTGCTTGCGCGCGACCAAGGTTGGCTGCGACTTGATCTGCGTGATCCAGATCGTCCGGTAATCTGGTGAGGAATGCGAGGTGTACGGATACTCGTCGGGGGGTGGCGATATGCTACACTCCCTCACAGCGTGACGCGGGTGGGGATCGGCCGAGCTACTACCAGATGATTCAACAGACGCTGCCACGAGGAAATGCACAGTGCCCGTGGCAGGATGTTGCGTTAGCAGTATTCATTGGGTCGTTCCATAACGAGAATAGGGCGGGGCAGTGGCGAAGCGGACAACATACCAGCATCAGGAAGCCAGCGGGAGGTCACAAATGTTTCCAGAGCGTGAAGACGATTTCGTCAACAACTTCGCACGCATTAAGGTGATCGGCGTTGGTGGTGCCGGCGGGAACGCAGTGAACCGCATGATTGAGTCTGGCATTAGCGGCGTCGAGTTCATTGCGGTCAATACCGATGCCCAGGCTCTCCTTAATTCTCTTAGTCCGGTTACGATCCGCATTGGCGATAAATTGACGAAAGGGCTGGGAGCTGGTGGTCGTCCCGAAATTGGCGAGCGCGCTGCCGAGGAAAGTATTGATATCTTAGCTGAGGCTGTCCGTGGTGCTGATATGGTCTTTATTACGGCCGGCATGGGCGGTGGAACGGGCACAGGCGCTTCGCCGACGATTGCACGCCTGGCACGCGAGGCTGGAGCCCTGACCATCGGGATCGTCACCAAGCCGTTTGATTTTGAGGGAGCCAAACGTCGACGTATTGCCGATGAGGGTATCGCAGTCCTCCGCGAACACGTCGACGCCTTGATTACTATTCCAAACCAGCGGCTTGTCACACTGGTCGATCCTAAGACACCTTTCTCAGAAGCGTTTCGCATTGCGGATGATGTGCTGCGACAAGGTATTCAAGGCATTTCCGAGCTCATTACCAAGCCGGGGTTAATTAACCTTGACTTTGCCGACGTCAAGACGATTCTGCGTGATGCCGGCTCAGCACTTATGGCGATTGGCCGTGGTTCGGGTGAAAATCGCTGTGTTGAGGCGGCGAAGGCTGCAATTGAGAGCCCGTTGCTTGAGATGAGCATTGACGGGGCGACTCGCGTCCTCTACAACATCACCGGTGGTCCAGACCTCTCGATGGCTGAAATTAACGAAGCTGCTGAGGTCATCCGTTCAACTGTCGACGAAGAGGCTGAAATTATCTTTGGTGCTAACCCTGACGAAGCGATGGGGCGCGACGTCACCATCACGCTCATTGCCGCTGGCTTTACCGGCTCAGGACAGCAGCGACGTGTGCGACCAGCCGCGACCGAGCAGCGACGGTTCCGTCCCGAACCGACGGCACGAACGGCTCCGCCACGTACACCCATTCTTCCAGAGGATGACTGGGCTGAGCCATCGATCTTGCGCTTCTTGCGGGAGCGGTAAGATACTCCTTAAGGGAGTGGCCTGCAGCATGTGCTGTAGTCCAAGAGTAACCGATGAGGCACAACGGTGCGGTGTCCTTTCTGTGGCGCACGTGATACCCGTGTAATCGATTCACGTGAGCTTGGTGGCGGCGAGAGTATTCGGCGCCGTCGGGAGTGTGTGGTTTGTGGCCGCCGGTTCACGACCTATGAGCGCGTTGAACCAGGCGGCCTTATGGTCATTAAGCGCGATGGCCGACGTGAAGAATTCGATAGTCGCAAGCTCCGTGATAAATTGCGGCTCGCCTTAACGAAGCGTCCGGTCTCGCAAGAAGAGGTTGACCGCATCGTTGCGACGGTTGAACGCGAGTTATTGGCAACTGGCAAGATCGAGGTGCCAAGTACGTTGATCGGCGAAATTGTGCTTCGTGAACTGAAGCAGCTTGATGAGGTGGCCTATATCCGGTTCGCTTCAGTCTATCGTCGTTTTGCCGATCTGGAAGATTTGCGCCGTGAAATGGAGGCGCTTGGCGCAGCCCGCACGCGTTCTGAACACGAGGCGCCCTCGTCGTGATCCAACTACGAGCCAGAGCAGCTGACGGCGCGACGCTTGACCATCTTGTCTACGCCAATCGTCCGGGTGAACCATTTCGCTACTATCCTGATCGCTTCATCCTCGAAGCGACCATGCCCTCTCTCTCCGTGGCAGGCACATCTGCTCAGGTCGTACTCAAAGTCCCGCAGGGATGGTATGTGCTTGATTACGGTCCTCCACTCTTCCAAGGGCAGCGGCGTTGGTGGATCTGGCCAAGCGGACAACCGCCGTCAGCTCTCTATGCGGAGCTTACCGTTACTCTTCGTGTACAACGTCGCGCCATCGCCCGAGGGAGGTTGGGCCTCCCGATCTGGATCATGGGCTATCATCGCTTTGTCCCCGAGCAGCATCGTCTTCCCTGGGCGAACACTCTTGCGGATCTTGGTGAAATCGAGCCGTCTCATCAGCAGTTCACGCAGACCTTCCGGTTTTGCTTGTTCCCGCGGGCATTCTTCCGTGGTCTCTATCGTGATACCGTTGGCATTCGTCAGCGAGGGACACAGGTCATTGGTGGGCTGTGTACTGGCCTCTCTCGCCTTGCCCTAGCACGAGCGTTAGAAGCTTCACCATTGCCAGAAGGAACACTGCTTGAGCAGGTCATTGTCCTGCATGGCCGGCAACTGACTGATCGTGCGCTCCTTGCTGGTGCCCCGTGGTTCTTCTTCCCAAGTCCTCGCCGTGCCTACTTCCGGTTCATGCAGGATGTGCTTCAGCGCCGTGAGAGCGATCTTTGTTTTGATATTAATGTCCCTGTACCGTGGCGCCGTGACGTCATTCAGGCCTTACTTGGTCAGGGACATACGGTTGTTCCCTATGCCTTTCAGCAGCAACGTCCCGATCATGCTGCAGTCTGGGTCTTTGACCCGAATGCGCCCGATCGTGCTTCCGAGACTGTGCTCAGCATTGATTTACGACGAAATCGCTATGCCTATCCCCCCTTGATTACGCCCAATGACCGGGTGACCATCGTTGCAGTGCGGTTGCCGCACTATCTCCGCGGTCGCACCGCTGTGCTAGCCAGCTTGGCCAATATGGTGTTGTATGGCCCACGATGGCCCCTCGTCATGTTCACCGGTAGTGTCCTTGCTTTGACTGCCTATGTCTGGCGGCATCGTGCCACAGCTCGGTAGAGAAGAGCAAGGCCTCTCAGCATAACGCTGAGAGGCCTCACAGTGTTGTCGACTTGAATACCTATGCAAGGTGCTTTTCAATCTGCTGAAGAAGACGCTGCTTCGGCTGGGCACCGATAATACGCTCAACTGGACGGCCATTCTTATAGAGGACAAGGGTTGGAATGCTCGTCACGCCGAGTTCTGTCGCAATGCGCATGTTTTCATCGACGTTGACCTTCGCGACCTTGAGTTGCTCGCCCTTCTCCTCAGCGATCTCCTCAAGGATTGGCGCGATGATGCGGCATGGACCGCACCAGGGTGCCCAAAAGTCAACAAGCACTGGAACAGCAGATTGAATAACCTCTGACTCAAACGTCTCATCACTGACTGTGACTGGTTTGGCCATTGTCCTGCTCCCTCCAATGGCTGCCCGGGTAAAGGGCTTGTGACTGACTATACTCAAGGGATCGGTATCCCTGCAAATGGAAAAGAACGCGCAACCACCACACTTTATGCCGAAAGCCGCGCATGGAATGCAGCGCGTAATTGCACGAGTACGCTCGGTATACTCCCATAGGGAGCGGTGATGATGGCTTGCAGCGCGCCGTGTATTGCGCTCGATGGAGCATTTTACGACCAACCTCTCACCGGCAGCGGGCAATATACCCGTGGTCTATGGCACGCTTTGTGTATGCAAGCGCGTCCCGTTGTTCTCCTCCGTCCGGACAGTGAGCCAGTGCGAATGCCCGACGTTGCCCAGCAGACTCATCAAGAACCACTTGGGAAGGTAGCGAAGGTACAGTGGGAACAGCGGGGGATAGTTCATGCCGCTCGCCAGGTTGGTGCGCAACTCTTGCATGTGCCCTATTTCGCTGGCCCACTGCGTGCGCCGTTTCCCGTCGTCCTCACTGTCCACGATGTGATCCCGCTGGTCTTACCTGAGTATCGCACCTTCGCCATGCGACTTTACTTGTTTCTTGCGGTCCGAGCGGCACGCCGAGCAGCCGCCATTATCACCGATTCTGACGCCTCATATCGCGATATCGTGCGCTACCTTCGCATCCCTGCCGAGCGGGTGCATGTAATTCCGTTGGCTGTCGATGCATCCTATCATGCTTCTGCGTGCGACGCCGCGTTGATCGAAGATCTACGGCAGCGTTTTGGTTTGCATGGTCCAGTGATCTTTAATGTTGGTGGTTTCGACGTTCGCAAAAATTTGTTGATGCTCCTTGAGGCATTTGCCTGCGCGTTGCCCGCGCTTGATCCACGTACGCGCTTAGTTATTGGAGGCAAGCCGCATTCAGCGAATTCGCAGCGCTACCCACCGCTTGAGCCGACGATACAACGCCTTGGTCTTGTCAACCATGTCGTGATCACCGGACCGCTTCGCGAAGAGGAAAAGCGAGCACTCTATTGCATGTCCGATCTCTATGTTTATCCCTCGATCTATGAGGGATTTGGATTGTCGCCATTAGAGGCGATGGCATGTGGTACTCCGGTGATCGTTGCCAATCGAACAAGCCTCCCGGAGGTTGTTGGCGATGCTGGCGTCCTCGTTGAGCCAACGACTGAGGCGTTTGCCCGTGAAATCGTTCGCCTGATGCAGAATACATCATTGCGGCGGCAACTCGCCGAACGTGCACGGCGGCGTGCGGCAGCCTTTACCTGGGAGCGAACAGCTCAGCAGACGTGGCAGGTGTACGAGCGCGTTCTTGCGGCATGGCAGAAAGGGCATCGTGGCACGTGAGAATCGTCATGATTTCCAAAGCGCTTGTCAATGGCATCTATCAGAAGAAGCTGGAGGAATTAGCGAAGTTGCCTGATGTCGAGCTGGTTGCCATTGTGCCCCCAGCGTGGCAAGAGTCCCGCGTTGGCGTGCTGCAATTGGAACGGCGCTACACCAACGGCTATACCCTGATCGTTGAGCCAATGTGGTTCAACGGCCATCACCACGTGCATATTTATCCGCGTTTGTGGCGACATCTGCGACATTTTCGGCCGGACATTCTTCATATTGATGAAGAACCCTACAACCTCGTCACGGCTCATGCTGCTGTCCTCGGACGGCTTGTCGGTGCACGCATTCTCTTCTTTACCTGGCAGAATCTCTATCGTCGCTATCCTCCGCCGTTTTCACTGTTTGAGCAACTCAATTATCGGCTTGCGACAGCCGCTGTAGCCGGCAATGAAGAGGCGGCTGCGGTGCTTCGACGCAAGGGCTATCGCGGCCCGCTGGCAGTTATTCCGCAATTCGGGGTTGACCCTGATCTCTTTCGTCCGCAAGCGAAGCCTCGTCGAGAAGAACCGGTCATTGGATTTGTTGGACGGTTAGTGCCGGAAAAGGGCGCTGACCTGCTTGTGCAAGCTCTCGCGCGCATGCGTGTACGCGCCCAGCTTCATCTTGTTGGCGGTGGTGTTGAGCGTGTTCCGCTCGAATTGCTCGCGACAAACCTTGGAATCCGAGATCGCGTCCATTTCCGTGGCAATATTGCCCCGGCGTTTATGCATCAGGTCTACCATGATTTCGATCTTCTCGTTGTCCCGTCGCGGACACGGCGAAACTGGAAGGAGCAGTTTGGCCGCGTCATCATTGAAGCAATGGCGTCTGGTGTGCCAGTGATTGGTTCGAATTCTGGTGAGATCCCAAATGTCATTGGTGATCCTGATCTCGTGTTTCCTGAGGGGGATGTGGATGCGCTTGCGCGCATGCTCGATCAGTTGCTGAGCCGTCCCGATCTGCTCGAGCAGAAGGCCGAGCAAGGACGCGCTCGGGTGCTTGCACACTACACGCAAGCTCGGATTGCCGAACGGTACTATGCGCTGTATCAGGACATGATGCGTCCTCGACAGCGTGCTGCAAATGCACCGCACAGCGCACGTGAAGCGGCACGGAGGCACTATGAGCCCAAAGCGTGACTATGAGCCGCGTGACGCCCTCCGCTTGCTTGAGCCGAGTCCAGTTGCTCTTGTCACGAGTCAATTTCGGAGCCAGCCGAACGTGTTAACTGTGGCCTGGCTGATGCCACTGAGTTTCTCGCCTGCACAACTTGCCATCGCGCTGCATCCTGATCGCTTCTCACATGAGCTGATTAGTCGAAGCGAGACGTTCATTGTCAATATTCCGACCGCCGAGCAACTACGGGCAATTCATCTCTGTGGCCTGCTGTCTGGTCGGGACCACGATAAGTTTGCGGCAGCTAGCCTTACACCGGCAGATGCTCGTGAACTCGATATTCCAATCATTGAGGAGTGTGTTGGGCATATCGAATGTGGCCTCATTGAGCGGGTTCGCTTTGGTGACCACGATCTTTTTATTGGACAAGTCCTCGCCGTTACCGCTGAAGAGACGCTTTTCCACGATCGTTGGGAGGTTGTTGAAGCTGAAGGCTTCCCCCTTGTCCATCATCTCGGTAGCGAAGCGTATGTGAGCGGTGCCAAGCTGTATCGCGTTCGTGTTGCCTCTGAAGAAGAAGCTGAGGCTGCTACCTGAGCAGTTGCCTAGCTCACGTCGCCGACGCCAGGCTGCCAAAACTGCTCCATTCGCTGTCGCAGTAAGCGATGTTCTGGCCGAGATAGCGTTGGATCACGTCGCAAGATCGCTTCGGCGGCTCGCCGGGCGTGTTGCAAGGTTGGAACATCAGCGAGGCTCGCGAAACGGAGGTCTGGTAATCCGCTTTGCCGCGTGCCCAGGAATTCTCCCGGACCGCGCATTTGCAGGTCGATCTCAGCGAGGCGGAAGCCATCGTGCGTCTTCACAAGTGCTTGCAGCCGCTGCCGGCTTTCTTCACTCTCACTGTCTGAGATCAAAAGGCAGTACGATTGCGCTGCTCCTCGCCCGACGCGTCCCCGAAATTGGTGAAGCTGAGCCAGTCCAAACCGGTCGGCCCCTTCGATGAGTATCACTGTCGCGTTCGGGACATCGATGCCAACCTCGACCACTGCCGTTGAGACCAGAATATCAAGCTCATGATCACGGAATGCCGTCATGACGGCTTCTTTCTCAGCTGGACGCATACGGCCATGTAAGAGGCCGAGGCGGAAATCCGGGAAAACAACTTCCTGGAGGCGTTCAAACTCAACGGTGGCTGCTTTGGCGTCGATTGCTTCTGACTCTTCAACGAGCGGGTAGATAATGAATGCCTGATGACCTGCTTCGATTTGCTTTCGAATGAAGGCATAGGCGCGTTCACGCTGCTTACCGGTGAGCAAGTATGTCTGGACAACTTGCCGTCCCGGAGGCAGTTCGTCGATAATCGAAACATCTAAATCGCCATGGAGAACGAGCGCAAGGCTTCGCGGAATAGGCGTTGCGGTCATCACTAGGACGTCGGGATTGATGCCTTTGGCTCGTAACGTTGCCCGCTGCAGGACACCGAAGCGGTGTTGCTCGTCGATCACGGCAAGGCCAAGGCGCTGAAACTGCACCCAGTCCTCCAGAAGCGCGTGGGTGCCAATCAGCAGATTGATGCTTCCATCAAGCAACCCAGCCTCGATTGCGCGTCGTCCACGTTCACTCGTGCTGCCGGTTAAGAGCGCGACAGTTGGACGAAGTCCGTCAGGTAAGCGTTCGTAGAGCCGCGTAAAGCTTCGCGCGTGTTGCTCGGCGAGGACTTCGGTTGGCGCGAGCACGGCTACTTGCGCACCAGCAGTGATGGCAATGAGTGCGGCCGCAGCAGCCACGACCGTCTTACCCGAGCCGACATCGCCTTGGAGGAGCCGACTCATTGGGCGCGGTTGTGCCATGTCGGCCAGAATCTCGTCAAGCGCGCGCCGCTGAGCGGCGGTGAGTTGAAATGGCAGGCTTGTAAGGAATGTCTCTAAGATGTCGGGGGGAGTTGGGAATGCCTGTCCTGGCTGTGCCTGCCATTCGGCTTTTCGGCGTACGAGCCCAAGTTGCAGGACCAGGAATTCATCAAAGGCGAGTCGTCGTCGAGCGGCCTCGCAGTGTTCGGGGGTATCTGGATAGTGGATTTGCTCCAATGCATCGCGAAGCGACAGGAGTGCATGTGCCTCAAGGATCGCGGGCGGCACAGGGTCCTCAACGAGTGGAAGGGCGACATCAAGGGCTAGGCGCGTAAGCTGCCGTAGCTGTTTCTGAGAGAGATGCCGGGTCAACGGATAGACGGGGACGATGCGCCCCGTCTGCACTGATGCTTCATCAGCACGTTCCCATTCTGGATTACGGAAGCAAAGCATTGCCCGCTGGAGTTCAAGCTTGCCGCTAATGGCCACTTCCATTCCCACCTGCAATTGGCGCGCCACGTAGGGATTGAACCAAATGATGGGCATTGTGCCGGTCTGGTCAGTAATCTCAGCGTAGACATAACGCACACCACTTTGGGATTCGCGTTGTTCAAGAGTAGTCAGTGTGCCGATGACCGTACAGCGTACCTCGCCATCGGTTCTTTGCGCTGCAAAAAGTCGCGCGAGCTTGCCGATTGGCTGAATTGTTCGGTAATCCTCATATCGTCGTGGCGCGAGATAGAGCAGGTCGCCAATAGTATGAACTCCCAGCCCTGCCAGTTGGTGTGCACGTTGCCTCCCGACGCCGGCAAGTGCTGTCACCGGCGAGTCGAGCGTCAAGTCAGATGGTGGGCGGATTGACTGTGGTCGTGCGCTGTGGTGATAGCGTGTGCGCAACACTGGATGACCGGTAATGTGGGTGTCTGGGGCTGGTGACACTGCCTGGGTGTGCGTGGGGGGGGCGGCGTGGGTCAAGAGTGTCAGTGCTTGCTCGACAATCTGCTTGCGTTCGGTGACTGAAGCCTGCTGGTATCGTGCAAAGAGCCGACAGATTTCGTCAATGAGCACGTGATGGTGCGGGGCATGTTTGCGCCAGATTGGCGTTTGCTGATCGAGAAACCGTTGGATGCCGCCAGCGACCGCAGTATCACGATAGCCTTTTCGTTGCTCAAGGCTGAGAACGCGCTGGAGGAGCGTAGCCATATCTGGTTGAAGATTCGATTCTCGCATCATACTCCCTGCCGCACCGTGTCCGTACTGCCAAGTGAAGCGATCAGCTCCGTCTGTGTCAAGCCAAGGCTTGATCTGGTGATGACCTTCCTGTATTCTCGCTTTAGCGCAATTCGCTAATGAAAACCGAAAGGAGGTGTTGGCCAGGGCGTGGTGTAGCCTGCTTGGGGTATTCGAGGGGAGAGTATCTCTGTGGAGGGAGTGGCGTGATGGTGCTGCAGAAGTCAGCGCGCTGGTTGATCGTGACTCTTGCGGTTCTTCTTCTCCTGAGCATGCCCGCCACTGCGGCAAGTACCGCAACCCGTGTGAATGTTGGGAGCCCGCCAGGCCCCTTTGCCCAAAATAAGCAGAATGAACCAGCGATCGCTGTCCACCCCCTCAATCCACAAATTCTTGTCGCTGGCGCGAATGATGAAATTGATATTGAGGCCTGCAATGCCGGTGATCCAACCACCTGTCCGTTTACTCCTGGTGTTGGTGTTTCTGGAGTGTATTTCTCTTTTAACGGGGGCAAGAGTTGGATTCAGCCAACCTATACCGGTTGGACTGCCCGGGATTGTCTCGGCCCAGCCCCCTGCCAGCCACATATCGGGCCGATCGGCACCCTGCCCTGGTATTACGAAAATGGCCTCGTTTCTGATGGCGATCCTGCGCTTGCTTTCGGGCCAAAGCCCGGTCCAGATGGGCGCTTTGCATGGAGTAACGGGGTTCGCCTGTACTATGCGAATTTGACCGCAAATTTCTCGGACCAACGTGGTCAAGAGGCTTTCCGTGGTGCAGAAGCGATTGCGGTCTCACGCACCGATGACCTCCAGGCCGCTGCAAATGGTGATAAAAATGCGTGGATGCCTCCGGTTCTTGTCTCGCAACGGCTCAGCACGACAACCTTTAGCGATAAAGACAACATCTGGGCGGATAATGCTGCGTCGAGCCCATATTTCGGCTGGGTCTATGTCTGTTGGGTTTCTTTCCGTAGTGACGGTGCTGCGCCTGAGCCATTGCTTGTGAGTCACTCCTCTGATGGAGGCGATACCTGGTCAGCACCAGTCCAGGTAACTGCTGCTGCTAATACTGGAGCCAATCCCGGGCGGCAAGGATGTCAGCTTCGCACTGACAGTAAAGGCACTGTCTATGTCTTTTGGGAAGGCTTTGAACCGACGCTGAAGTCGAGTGTCCAATACATGGCGCGCTCATTTGATGGTGGTACCCACTTTGAGCAACCGCGCGTTATTGCAACGGTGGTCGACGTTGGTCAGTATGACCCTGTGCAGGGTGATGTGACGTTTGATGGTGTTGCTGGCGCACGGACGAACAGCTTCCCCGCGGTGAGTATTGCCAATGGTGCTCCTTACGGCGGCGGACCAGATATTATCGCGGTCGCTTGGGCCGATGCGTGCCTTGGACTCAATCGAGAGCAATTGCTCGTCCAGATTTCAACAGATGGCGGAAATACATGGTCACCCCCGGTGAATGCAGCCCAAGCTGGCGATCGTCCAGATTTTCCGTGGATTGCTCTTTCTCCAAATGGCCGTGACCTCTATGTGGTGTACGACGCGTTCATCGATCCGTGGCGCACTGAAACCAGTTCGCCCCGTCGGTTCCTCGGAGTCGTCCGCCATGCTGATACCGCCCACCCTGATGCCTGGACAACCCTGTTCCGCGGCGCGATTGGTGATGCCCGAGGGTCAAGTACCAATAGCCTCGCAGCGGAATTTCTTGGAGACTATAACTGGATCGTTGCAACCGATACTGCAGCCTTTGCCGTCTGGAATGATGGTCGTAATGTGAGTGTCTGCGAGGCGATCAATGTCTATCGCCAGAACCTCGCGAGCGGCACACCCGCGACCCGCCCTGCGCCCCAGCAAGATTGTCCGAAAGCGTTTGGGAATACCGACATCTACGGTGGCAGTTTCGTTGATCCAACGCCGTAGGCTGAGAACGGTTTGCGGGGGAAGCGTTATCGTCGCTTCCCCCGCATTTGCATTGAGGCTATTGAGTTCAGCCTGTCTTTTTCAGGCCAGCAAAGCCAAGTGTTCCTGGGCCAGTATATGTGCCGACAACTGGCCCGAGATTGCTCAGCGGAATCGTTTGGTCGGGGTAAAGCGCGAGCAGCCGGTCGCGTAATGACTCAGCGAGGGCAAGTGCATCGAGGTGAAGAACCGCGAGATGGTCGAAGGGGCCATGTTCAGTTGCTAACTCAACAAGCCGTTCTATCGCGCGACGAGTCGTGCGGACACGTTCGACAGGCTCCACCACCCCTTCGCGGACTGTCAAGATCGGCTTCACCTGGAGAGCCGTGCCGAGGAATGCTGAAGCACGGCCGATTCGCCCGCCACGATAGAGATACTCGAGCGTATCAAGCATCGCAAAAACACGAACATCTCGTTTGCGGCGTTCAATCGTTTCAACAATGGTTGCCTGGCTTGCACCTTGAACAGCAAGATGCGCTGCCTCAAAGACGAGCCAGCCGGTGCCAATTGAAACGGTTTGCCCATCGATCACTGCAATACGATCAGGAGCCTGCTGGGCCGCCAGCCGCGCAGCGTTCCAGGTTCCGGAGAGTTGTGCGGCAATATGAATTGATACAATGTCAAACCCCTCACGTAGCAGTGGCTCATAAACGGCTTGAAATGCCCCAACGGATGGCTGCGATGTGCGGAGGAGTTGCTTTGCTCGCAGCAGCGCGGCCACCTGCTCGCTTGTGATATCAACCTGGTCGAAATAGCTTCGACCACCGACGTCAATGATCAACGGTACGATCCGAATCGGCAAGCCTTCAAGCAGAGAAGAAGGAAGGTCTGCCGTACTGTCGGTAACGATCCAGACTGGTCGATGGTGTGTCACGTTTCCCCCGCTCTACTCTAATGCAACCATGAGAGGGTAGAGGGGTTGCCCACCTTCAATGGTCTCGAGCGCGAGTCCAGGCCAGCGTTCCTGTATGGACTGGATGAGTGAATCAATCGGTGGCGCGTCTCGCCCCAGAATGAGTGTCGCTAACTCAGCCTCAGCTGCATTCGCTGCTTCAAACGCCGCCAAGGCTGTTGTCACAAAGTCGGGCGTGCTTGCAACAATCGTATCATCGACGAGCGCAAGCCATTCTCCTGCCCGAACGGTTACTGGCTCGTCGAGATCACGTGTTGCTTTGGTAACCGCAATAGCGCGAACATGCTGGCTCGCCTCGATGATCTGCCTCGCAACCTCGTGTGTTTCGGCGTCAGGATGAAACGCCGTTGCTGCGACAAGCCCTTGGGGAATGCGCGAAATAGGCAGAACGTCAACCTGTTTGTCAGCGATGAACTGTGCAGCATGTCGGGCGGTTGTGGCGACGTTTGGATCATTGGGCAGTACAAGCACGGTGTCTTGCGGCAAGGCCGCAATAGCGTGGGCGATTTCCTCAGCGCTGGGCACCATGCCTGGGCCGCCGCGCACCGTCGCTGCGCCGAAGCTTGCAAACACTTTTGCGAGCTCAGGGCTCGGCACAACAGCGACAAGTCCAGTCCGACTCGATTGAGCGTGGTGAGGGGATTCGCTAGCTTTCTCACGTGCTGCCCGGAGTGCACGAGTTTGCAGTGACATGTTGTCGATGCGCACTGCATCAAGCTCGCCGAAAGCCAACGCTGCCTCGAGTAACTGTCCTGGGTGTTCCGTATGAACATGGACTTTCACTGCTTGCTGGTCGCCAACGAGCACAGCAGAGGTGCCAAGCTCGTTGAGAGTCTCACGAAGCGTTTCAAGCGGCAAGTTTTCTCCAAGAAGCACAAAGTTCACGCAATAACCAAACGCGTCATCACCGTGCAACGCCTCGATATTGTCAAGAAACGTCATTGTCTGGGCAATGTGCCCTTCTTGCACATCACCTGGGGGCTGCAAGATTGGCGAAGTATTCGCGGCAAATGCTGCCGCGGCGTCGAACATGACGGCAATTCCTTGGCCACCAGCGTCGACGACGCCCGCTTGCCGCAGAATTGGCAGAAGGTCTGGTGTCTTCCGGACGCTCGCGATGGCCGTATCACGACAGACCGCAAGCAATTCAGCTAGTGTGCAGCCTTGGGCCAAGGCCTGCTGTGCTGCCTCAGCGACTTCGCGAAGAACCGTGAGCATGGTTCCTTCAACGGGATGCAACACTGCTTGGTAGGCAAGGCGAGCTCCCTCGGCAAGTCCAGCACCGAGCTGGGCGGCATCGAGTACCCGTGCGTTGTGCGCGACCTGGGCGAGTCCGCGGAATAGCTGGAAGAGGATAACACCAGAGTTGCCGCGCGCGCCGAGCAAGGCACCGCGTGCAGCTTGCTCAAGCACGGTTCCGGCTGTTGCGCTACGCTCTCCATCAGTTGCTTGTAGGGCGGATTCGAGGGTCAGGAGCATGTTGGTACCGGTGTCGCCGTCAGGTACAGGGAAAACGTTCAGTGCATTCAATGAAGGCACATGGCGGCGAAAATGGGTAACGATCGCAGCCAAAGCAGCGCGGAGCGTCGATCCTGTCCAGTTGACCTGTGGCGTCGCTACTGCCTGCTGAGTTCGTACATTGCCCACTGACGGAAAGCCTCCCCAATCTTGTTTCACGATGAGATTGCCAGCATGTGCGCTGATTGTCGTTGACTACGCCGTCGAGCATACCGCAGCTCGCATGATGCCTGCGAGTACTGCGCTCGGATTGTAGCCTGTGGTAGGACTTCGGTAAAATGCTCTGCCGCTTTGGGTCAGGAGTGCTGTGGCGTGCGAGATGACGGTGAGCTTGCCACTGGCCAAGCGGCATGCTAGTCTTGCTCGTTGGGCCGGTCCTGGCCGGTAGTAGTGGATGTGCGCGTGGGAATGCAACGGACAATTGGAGATCAGCGATGGCGGTTTGTGAACTCTGCGGCAAAAAGCCCGTTTCTGGCCATAATGTCAGTCACTCGAATCGGCGCACGAACCGGCGCTTCAAGCCCAATGTTCAGCCGGTGACGATCTACATCAATGGCGAGCGCAAGCGCTTGCGCATCTGCACCCGCTGCCTGCGAACGCTCTATAAGGATGCTCGGATGGCCGAAAAGGCTGAGCGGAAGCGGCAGAAAGTCCAGGGCAGGAGCTAGGTTTCAACCAGCAGATAGCGTGCTCGTCCTGCGAGATCGGGGAGAACGCGAACGTTCGCGTGTGGAAAGGTTCGACGCGCGCTTTGTTGCGCACGAGCAGCCTGGCTCGGATCGATCTCGCAGAGGAGTACACCCCCAGCCTGTATGCAGCCTGGCGCTTGATCGAGAAGCGCTTCATAGGCTGCGAATCCTTCATGATCAGCGTAGAGGGCGATAGCCGGTTCATAAGCGATGCCAGCATGAGCCTGCTCATACCGCAGGTACGGTAAGTTCGCAATGATGAGGTCAAGAGGCTTGCCGCACCATTCCAGGAGTGAGCCGCAGACGAACTGTACGCGCTGCAAACCAAGACGCTGGCGGTTAGCCTTAGCGACTTGAAGCGCTGGCAACGAGATATCGCTGCCGATCAGCAGTCCAGGCCACTCGCGAGGTAAATGCCACGCGATTGCGAGAATAATTGCCCCGCTGCCTGTCCCGACATCGACACAGGTAGCTCCCGGATGGTCGCTGAGCCACGCGAGTGCCCATTGCACCAGAAACTCGGTCTCTGGGCGAGGGATGAGCACCGCCGGCGAGACAAGCAGATCCAAGCCAAAAAATTCCTTGTGACCGGTGATGTAGGCGATCGGCTCCCCGGCTTGACGCCGGCGCACAAGCTGAGCAAAGCGCTCTGCACTCTCAGGCGATAACGGTTCAGTCAGGCGTTGGTAGAGACCAACCCGGTCGAGGCTGAGCGTATGCATGAGCAAGAGTTCAGCATCAAGCCGTGGCGAATCGCTGACCTCGCGAAGATGCTGTGTTGCCCAGTGAAGAGCGGCGCGTATCGTATCGAATCGCTTTGTCATTGTGTGCCAAACACACGCCCGGCTCGTCAGCGATTAGCTGATACCTGCCTCGCGCAAGCGCTCAGCCTGCTCTAATGCCTGAAGTTCGCTAATGAATTGATCAAGTTCGCCATCGAGCACGGCCGGCAAGTTGCTTACGCTAAGCTTCAGCCGATGGTCGGTGACGCGATCCTGCGGGAAGTTGTAGGTCCGAATCTTTTCCGCCCGTTCGCCAGTGCCCACCTGCGCGCGGCGCATTCCGGTGCGTTCTTCTTCCAGTTTGCGGCGCTCGAGATCATAGAGGCGAGCGCGCAAGACGGCCATTGCTCGTGCGCGATTCTTGAGTTGCGATCGCTCATCTTGACACGTGACAACAATGCCGGTCGGGAGATGGGTAATCCGGACAGCTGAGTCGGTTGTGTTGACGCTCTGCCCACCGTGGCCGCTCGACCGAAACACTTCGATACGGAGATCGTCTTCATTGATCTGGACATCGACTTCTTCGGCTTCTGGCAGGACAGCGACGGTCGCTGTCGAGGTGTGGATACGCCCTCCTGATTCGGTAATCGGGATGCGTTGGACACGGTGCACGCCACTCTCATGTTTCAGGTGACTATAGGCGCCTTTGCCACGTACTTCGAAGATGATTTCTTTGAATCCGCCGAGTTCGGTTGGATTGCTTGAGAGCACTTCAGTTTTCCAGCCTTGGCGTTCGGCGTAGCGGGTATACATGCGGAAAAGATCGGCAGCGAAGAGGGCGGCTTCTTCTCCGCCAGTGCCAGCGCGGATCTCGACAATAACATCCTTTTCGTCGTTCGGGTCTTTCGGGACGAGGCGCTTACGTAGGTCTTGGTAGAGCTGCTCGCGCAGTTCTTTGAGCCGCGGAAGCTCGTCAGCTGCAAGTTCTGCAAGTTCGGGATCAGGGCCATCGAGTAGTTGCTCCGCTTCCGCAATCTGTTCGTCAACGCGACGGAGCTCGCGATAAACGCTGACAATTTCCTCAAGCTCGGCCCGCTCGCGGCCAAGTTGGGCGAGCCGCTGCGGATCAGTGACGACCTCAGGGTCGGCAAGCAGGTGCTCAAGCTCGATATAGCGCTGTTCAAGTTCCTCGAGTTTGTCAAGTACACTTACAGTCTTCGTCATGGTCTCCCTCACGTGTGCGAAGTTGCGGCAATCTTGCACACATCGTGCAAGTGTACCGCGCCTGCGGTACATCGATGTGAATCAAAACGATCGTGATGGGATAAGGGCTACGTAGGCGGGGCTGGCTGCGAAGAAGAACAGGCAAACGCGACCGCTTCCTCTGGGCTTGTTGCGTAGGAGAGACGGGCCTGGTGTACGCTCCGATGCAGCTGGTGGTGATCAAGATCCCAGCTTGCAAGCAAGACAACCGGTCGGCCCAGCTTTAACGCGAAGGCAATTTCGGAGAGCGTGCCAAGGCCTCCGCCGATCGCGATGACGGCTTGCCCGGTTGCGACCACTGCCAGGTTTCGAGCTTCCCCGATGCCAGTGCAGATCGGATAGTCAACCCACGGATTTGCCTGCGTTGGGTCAACTCCCGGGAGGATACCGAGCGTGATTCCACCGGCACGTTTGGCGCCACGGCAGACTGCTTCCATCACACCGCCGCGGCCGCCGCACACGACGGCATGCCCAGCACGAGCAAGCAGTTCTCCGACCTGCTCGGCAAGTTGAAGTTCATCAGGTGTTGCTTCGTGCGGCCCACAGACCGCAATGATCACGTGCTGCCTCCAAGCGGGAACTGATAGAGTTCAGTATAAACTGGGCCGCTTGGTCGTAGAACGCTGCGGTAAAGCGTTAACGTTGTTACCGGCAACACCACTGGTGGCAGCGCGCCAAGCTCGTGGAGCGCTGCTTCGATACCGCGTGGCGGAATCGTATCGTCAGGTCGCAACCGGGCCAGCGTAATATGTGGCTGGAACGGACGGTGTTCGGCTTGATAGCCGAGTGCAACACTGGCTGCTTCGACCCGTTCGTGCAGCACTGTTAAGGGAGCGAGATCGCCGATAAGGCCGAGCCAGATAACGCGCGGTTGGCGCAAGGATGGAAAAATACCGGCACCTGCTACCTGAAGAGTGAAGGGTTGGCTTGCTTGGCTGCTTGCCGCAAGGGCGTCCTGGAGTGCCGGCAGTTGTGCAACCGGTACATTGCCATAAAACTTTACGGTGATATGGCTGTTGTATGGATCGACCCACTTTGCTCGCCAGCCACGACGCTGTAGAAACGCAATGGCTTCAGCGATGCGGTGATGAACTGGAGAAGGCAAAGGAATTGCGGCAAAAACCCGCCACGTTTCCTCATGTTCGTGTGGTTGCTGTCGTGCCTCTCGCCGCTTCATGATCTAAGTATACCTCGTGCGTTCGCAGCATTTCAGGAAAAGCTGGAGGATGAATGAACACTCCTGAAGGTCAGCAATCGCCAGAGCAAGACTCTTCTCGCTCAACTACTGAATGCATTTCGCTTCCATTTCCGCTGGAACGGCTGCGTGGCCGCCGCGTGACTTGCTCTTGTGGTCACGTGCTTGCAGTCTGGCGGCGCCGTCGTTTTTATCCCCTCGTGCCTCCTCGTGACACCGGAACATATCTTTTCCTCGTATGCCCGGTCTGTGGCCGCACCTATCCATTAGCCGAACTGCTTGCTCACTCGGACCCTCGACGCCGACCATCACGATAGTGATAGGATGACTCATTCACTCCACCAATCGCATACAATGAGCGCCGAGGTGCAGTGAGTGATAAGGGGAGAACGATGCGCATTGTTGATCTCAAGTGTGCAGTAATCGGTCAAAGCCCGGTGGTACGGATCGTGACAGATGAAGGGGTAAGTGGCTACGGGCAGATTGAATCAACAAAGCCGTACCTGAAGCCGCAGGTCCTTTTCTTCCGTGATTATCTCCTCGGCGAGGACCCCACGAATGTCGAGCGTGTCATTCGCAAGATTCGTCGCCTCGGTGCGTTTAAGCCGTGGGGCAGTGCTGTCAGCGCTATTGAAATGGCGCTGTGGGATGTTGCGGGCAAAGCTGCTGGTCTGCCTGTCTATAAGCTCCTTGGTGGCAAAGTCCGAGACCGTGTGCGGGTGTATAACGGCGGCGTGCGGTTTCCCTTACGTGGCTATCAACCTGAGGACTTCGCCGAGAATATGGCCAAGATGAAAGCTGCCCCGGAAGGATTCACCATCATCAAGCAGGCTATTGGGTACCATGGTCCAATGCTGCAGCATCTTCCCGGCTCGCGCTACGGCGAAGACGTAACCGGATCACCCTATCTCAACCGCGGTCCGCTGACGGAGCGTGGGTTGAAGCACCTTGTCGCGTGTGTTGAGGCGATGAAGTCGGTGCTTGGTGATGAGGTGGGGCTTGCTCTCGATTGTGGCCCCGGTTGGACGGTGCCTGATGCAATCCGCTTTGCTCGGGCTGTCGAGCCCTACAACATCCTCTGGCTCGAGGACCTCATCACTGGCGACTACACGCCCTACGTATTAGCTGAGCTCTATCGAGAAGTAACAACGCAAACGATGACGCCAACGCATACAGGCGAGCAGATCTATCTGCGCCAAAATTTCATGCAGTTAATTGAAACACATGCCGTGCGTGTGATTGGTCCCGATCCAGCAGATGTTGGTGGCATTGCTGAATTGAAGTGGATTGCTGAGTATGCTGATCTCCATGGAATCCAGATTGCCCCGCATGGCATCTTCGACGGCTTGATCGGTTTGGCGGCACTGGTGCAGGTGGCCGCGACGCTGCCGCAGAACTATATCGCGTTTGAGTATCCGGTCGCACGACCTGAATGGTGGTACGACATTATCGAGGGGTTGCCGCAGCCGATTGTGCGCGACGGTTTTATCGAAGTTTGGGATCGTCCCGGCCTCGGCGTCGAATTCAATGTTGACGCAGCGCGCCAATATCTTCGCCCTGAAGACGCGGATTTCTTTGACTAGTCGTTGCCAACGTCTGTCACATTGTCAGCATATACTCATTGGGGGCAGCGAGAGGAGCAGCGCGTGCGACTCGCCTATTTAGGTCCGCCAGGGACATTCAGTGAAGAAGCGGCTTTGGCCGTTGCGTCGCGTGATGGTGCAGACGTCTTGCCACTGGGGTCAATCCCTGCACTCGTTTCTGCTGTTGAGACAGGGCTTGCCGATCGTGCGATTCTGCCAATCGAGAACTCGCTTGAGGGCACGGTGAGCACGACGGTTGACCTGCTCATCCATGATACGGACTTAAAAATCTGCGCTGAGTTGATCCTGCCGGTTCGGCACTTCCTTCTCGTCCGCCCTGGGACAAGTCTTGACCAGATCCGTGTTGTTGTCTCACATCCACAAGCGCTTGCCCAATGCCGACGATTTCTCGAGCGCTGCCTCCCGCAAGCGCAGCAGGTTGCTGCACTGAGCACTGCTGCTGCGGTTGCTGATGTCATGCAGCGAGAAGATGGCACATATGCCGCGATTGGGACGTTGCGTGCCGCTGAGCTCTATGGCGCTGTCGTCCTCGCGCGCGATATTCAGGATCATCATGGCAACGTGACACGGTTTGTTGTGTTGGCACCCGAGGATGCTCCGCCCACCGGGCATGATCGCACCTCATTTTGCTTTACGGTGAAACGCAATGTGCCTGGAGCGCTCGTCGATGTGCTGAGCGAGCTAGCGGTTGCGCAGATTCAAATGACCAAGGTTGAAAGTCGTCCGATGAAGTCGGTGCTTGGTGACTACTACTTCTTGGTCGATATTGAAGGTCACCGGCTTGATCCTCCGGTGGCCGCGGCGCTTGAGCGTGTCGCCGCAAAAGCAGCCGAGCTCAAGTTGTTTGGCTCATATCCCCGTCACGACGTGGAACTGTCGGGTGGTCGTATTCCTCGCCAATAACGCGGAGGCACGGCCGTGCGGGTAATTGGAGGCGTGGCACGTGGCCGACACCTGAAAGCACCACGTGGCATGCGCACACGTCCAATGGCTGACAAGATTCGCGAGGCGCTCTTTTCAATGCTTGCCTCGCTGCAGATTCGGCCTCGTCGCGTGCTCGATCTCTATGCCGGTAGTGGGGCCATCGGTATCGAAGCACTATCACGTGGTGCACAGTGGGTCGATTTTGTCGATATGAGTTCAGCGGCCTGTACGGTCATCCGACAGAATCTGGAAAACACGGGCTTTCGGGATCGCGCAGCAGTGCATTGCATGCCGGTCCGCTCCTTTCTTGCACGCGTGCGTGAACCGTACGATTGCGTCATTATGGACCCTCCCTATGCTGATCCAACCATCCTTGAGACTATGGCTCTGCTTGCCCGCTCAGCGGCTGTTCAGCCAGGGACCGTCTTAATTCTTGGCCATTCGCCGCGTCTTCTCCTCCCGCAACATCATGCTGGTTGGCGACAATTACGCGATCGTTGTCACGGGGATAGTTGTGTGGCAATTTACCAACTTGAAGCAAGTGAGGATTCAGAGGCGGTGGAAACGTGATCCAGCATATTGCCCTCTATCCGGGCACCTTCGATCCGATTACGAATGGCCATATCGATGTTGCATTACGTGCGGCGCGATTGTTCGACTTCGTTGTCATTGGGGTCTATGCAGGACACGATGGAGCGGGCAAGCACCCGTTGTTTAGCGCTGAAGAGCGGTGTGCCATGGCCCGGCAAGCACTTGCCGGTGTGGAAAATGTTCGCGTTGACGTCTTCACTGGCTTGACCGTAGACTATGCCCGTGCGGTTGGGGCGCAGACGATTGTCCGAGGGCTGCGAGCTGTGTCCGACTTTGAGTATGAATTTCAGCTCGCGCATATGAATCGTCATCTTGCACCAGATGTTGATGTCGTCTGCCTCATGACGAGTGCCCAGCACTCGTTTATTAGCTCGAGCATGATCAAAGAGGTGGCGATGCTGGGCGGTGATATCACAGCGTTTGTGCCACCGCACGTTGCGCAAGCGCTTGCTGAGAAGTTCAGTCAGCTGCGGGTGGAGCGTCGATAGGATGGCCATCGTGGATGAACAGCAACGGGGATATTCCGTAGCGGAGCCGCCGGTTGACCTCAATGAACTGATCGATCGACTTGAAGAGCTCATGGTGCGTGGATCCCGGGTGCCGCTCACCAGCCGCGTGATGATCGAAGAAGCGGAAGCCCTTGCCTTGCTTGAACAGCTTCGTCGCGCGCTGCCTCGGGAAATCCGCCAGGCTCGACGGGTTTTACAAGAGCGGCAGAAAATTATCCTCGATGCCCAGATGGAAGCACAAAAGATCCTCGCAACAGCCCAGGAGCGCGCCCAATATATTCTGAGTGAGCAAGGCATTGTGAACGAAGCTAAGGCGCGCTGCGAGGAGATGCTGCGCCAGGCCAAAGAACAAGCCCGCCGTGCTCGCAGCGAAGTTGATCTCTATGCTGTTGATCTCCTCTCTCGCGTCGAGGAAGTGCTCCAGGAGAGCCTTGGTCGTGTCCAACACATCAAAGAGCGGATCACAGAGTAATAAGCTGAGCGTCGCATCTTGACAAGGCGCCATGTCGATGCTACAGTGCTAAAGCAAAAGAGGGTAATGGCTGCGAACGGGGCAAGTACGCGAAGGGTCGCGGCTCAGAGAGCTGGCGGATGGTGCAAGCCAGCGCTGGCGATTTCGCGGAATGGACCCGGGAGCTGCACCCCGAACGCCTTGTGCAAGTAGGAGGTGCCGGAGACTCCACCGTTATCTGGGAGCGGGGTATCGGATCACGCTGTGATCCCGTACTCGCAGAGGTGGGGCGTACGCGTGAGCTGCGCCCAACCAGGGTGGTACCGCGGAAGGCGATGTGCCCTCCGTCCCTGATGGGACGGAGGGCAATTTGTATTGGAGCAAAAGTGGAGCGGGGCCATGGTCGTAGGATTCGCACCTTCTTTCTCTCGTACCGAGCAATACCAACCGAGCCGTGACGAGGTGATTCGACTGGCTCACGCTGGCTACACCGTTATCCCCGTCTATCGGGTCTTGAACGCGGATCTGGAAACGCCCGTCTCCGTTTTCTTGAAAGTCGCACAAGG
>ERZ795042.646-NODE-646-length-26119-cov-3696.462746_pt1 | contig 26119 bp, 22 predicted proteins | sample MGYA00375126_ERZ795042 | MGnify/ENA primary metagenome ERZ795042 (study PRJEB30171, sample SAMN05518105) | compost metagenome | isolation source: Feedstock adapted compost from Newby Island compost facility, Milpitas, CA | place: USA:Newby Island compost...
CTGTCGCGCGCCAGCCGCAGGATTTCCTGCAGCACATCACCGCCGGCCTGACGCTGAATGAAAATGTGATTCAGCGGCCTACCCGCCCGCAATGCCTCTAACACGGGATGACGGCCGACGATGAGCTGATCAGCCATATACCAGCCGATTTTCTTTTTTCATGAGCATCAACCGCAAGATAGCCGCCACCGAGATGGAGTCGGTGATGCGGCCTTCGACGACCTCCGCATAGGCTACGTCGAGCGATACCCTGCGCAGCTGCAACTGCTCGGTTTCTTCCGGCTGGCTGTCGTGATAGCTGAGGCCGGTGGCCAGATACACGAAGGCCTGTTCATCGGAAACGGAGTTGGAAAGATGCATGGTGAGGATCAAATCCCAGCGGTCCGCCCGGATGCCGGTTTCTTCTAATAACTCGCGTTGTGCGGATATGAGCGGGTCCACATCCAGCGGTCCGCCGCCTTCGGGAATCTCCCAGCTATAAGCTTTCAACGGATAGCGATATTGCCCAACCAGCCAGAGCTGACCATCGGCATCCATGGGTACCACACCGATGGCCAGATTTTTGAAATGCACGACTCCGTAAATACCCGGGTTGCCGGAGGGGCGGATCACCTGATATTCGGTAACCCGTATCCAGGGATTATCATACACCATGCGCTCGCCCGTAGTCAGCCATGGATTGGTTTCTGCTGTGTGTGTAACCGACATGCTGAAAATGCTATTGAATATCAAAACGAATGCCCTGTGCCAGCGGCAGGGATGTGCCGTAGTTGATGGTACAGGTTTGCCGACGCATATAGTTTTTCCAGGCGTCGGAACCCGACTCCCGACCGCCGCCGGTATCTTTTTCGCCACCGAATGCACCGCCGATCTCGGCTCCGCTGGTACCGATATTTACGTTGGCGATGCCGCAATCCGAGCCTGCAGCCGAAAGGAAGTATTCCGCTTCGCGCAGGTTGAGGGTCATGATGGCCGACGATAACCCCTGCGGCACCCGGTTATGGATAGCAACGGCTTCTTCCAGGTTTTCGTAAGGCATAATATATAAAATCGGCGCGAAGGTCTCCTGTTGTACGATGGGCATATCGGGGTTCACCTCGGCGATGCAGGGCTTCACATAACAACCCGATTCATATCCCGGTCCTTCCAGCACACCCCCTTCCACCAGAAAACGTCCTCCCTGCTGCCGGCAGGCGGTGATGGCGTTCAGGTATTGCGCTACAGCCTGCCGATCGATGAGCGGTCCCACATGATTCGATTCATCCAGCGGATTACCGATTCTCAGCTGGGCATAAGCATGCTGTAACATCTGCTTAAAACGATCATACACCTCACGATGGATGATGAGGCGGCGTGTGGTGGTACAACGCTGACCGGCCGTACCCACGGCTCCAAACACGGCTGCCCGCAGTGCCAGATCCAGATCGGCATGCTGGCTGATGATGATGGCATTGTTGCCGCTGAGCTCCAGGATGGTGCGCCCCAGCCGTTGTGCGACTATCGCTCCCACCGCTTTCCCCATCTTCACCGAGCCCGTGGCCGAGATCAACGGAATCTGGCGATCTTCAGCCATCCACTGCCCCACCTCCGCTCTTCCGGCCACCAGACAGGAAAGCCCTTCGGGCAGCTGCATGGCTTCCATCACCTGCCCCACGATATGCTGACAGGCTATGGCGCACAAAGTGGTTTTTTCCGAAGGCTTCCAGATCACCACATCTCCGCATACCCAGGCAATCATGGCATTCCAGCTCCACACCGACACGGGAAAATTAAAGGCCGTGATCACCCCTACGGGGCCCAGCGGATGCCATTGCTCAAACATGCGGTGCGACGGGCGTTCCGAGGCCATCGTCAAACCATAAAGCTGACGCGACAAGCCCACCGCAAAATCACAGATATCGATCATCTCCTGCACCTCACCCCAGCCTTCTTGCAGGCTTTTGCCCATTTCATACGAGACCAGCCGGCCAAGCAGAGGCTTATACTCCCTGAGCTTTTCACCCACCCGCCGCACAAATTCACCGCGCACCGGCGGCGGCACCTGTCGCCATGCCTCAAACGCCTGCCGGGCCTTTGCCACAACCTCTTCATATTCCTGCCGATCGGCGGCCCGGAAATGTGCAATCAACCGCCCATCCACAGGCGAGTAAGAAGCGATCTCCTCCCCTCGCCCCTCCAGCCAGCGGCAGCCCGTGCTCACGCCCGACTGGCGAGTGTGGATATGCAACGGTGCTAAAAAATCCATGGAAATATCCATAAGCTCGAGATTTTGTAGTCAGTATTGTTCAGACTCATCGGGAAATTGCTCTGCTTTCACATCGGCCACGTAATGGCGCACCGCCTCCTGAATGATGGATTGCAACCGGGCATATTGCCGGAGAAAACGGGGCTTGAACGACGCATTCATGCCCAGCATGTCGTGCACCACCAGTACCTGTCCGTCGACATATCGTCCGGCTCCAATGCCAATCACCGGAATGCTCAGCTCTTCGGTTACCTTGCGGGCCAGCTGAGCCGGTATTTTTTCCAGTACCAGGGCAAAGCAGCCGGCTTCTTCCAGCAAATGCGCATCGCGCAACAGGCGATTGGCTTCCTGCTCTTCCGCCGCCCGCACCGCATAGGTGCCGAACTGATAAATCGACTGCGGAGTTAAGCCCAGATGCCCCATGACGGGTATCCCGGAGGTAACAATGCGACGGACGGCCTCAATAACCGGCTCACCTCCTTCTAACTTGATGCCGTGTGCACCGGTTTCTTTCATGATCCGCACCGCCGAGTGCAGGGCCTGACGCGCATCTTCCTGATAGGAGCCGAAGGGCAGATCAACGATCACCAGGCTGCGCTTCACCCCCCTCACCACCGAAGCAGCATGGTAAATCATCTGATCGAGCGTGATTGGCAAAGTGGTTTCATACCCGGCCATCACGTTGGCAGCCGAATCGCCCACCAGCAACACATCTACCCCTGCCTCATCTAACAAACGCGCCATGGTGTAATCGTAGGCCGTGAGCATGGAAATCTTCTCACCCGCGGCTTTCATCTGACGTAAGGTATGTGTAGTGATTTTTTTCACGGTTGCGGTAATCTTATCCATAAACCATACATCATTTATCGTTTCGCATAAATCATTCCGCATCTTCTGCAAAATACAGATAATTTCTACAAGCAAAAAAGCAACAGTACTGATGTTCATCATGATGTTCCAGCTGGTTGCGTTATCTTTACCGCCCGTTTAATTGCATATACCATGAAAATTTTGATCACCGGCACAGCAGGTTTTATTGGATTTTTCCTGGCCAAACGCATGATTGCTGAAGGATATGATGTAGTAGGACTCGATAATATCAATGATTATTATGACGTACGCTTAAAATTTGCCAGGCTCGAACAAACAGGCATTCTGCAGCAAGAGATCATGGATGGCAAATGTATTTCAAGTCGAATATATCCGAATTATCGCTTCATTAAACTTGATCTTGAAAATGAACCTGCCCTGCATCAATTGTTTGAAGCCGAACGATTTGATTATGTCTGCCATCTCGCAGCTCAGGCCGGTGTGCGATATTCCCTGCAAAATCCTTATGCATATATCCAGAGCAATATCGTAGGATTTATGCATTTGCTGGAAATGGCACGTCGTTTCCCGGTGAAACATTTTGTGTATGCCAGTACATCGAGTGTATATGGATTAAACGCACGTATGCCGCTTTCGCCGCACCAACCAGCCGATCATCCCATCAGCCTGTATGCCGCCACCAAAAAATCCAATGAAATGATGGCACACAGTTACAGTCATCTGTTTGGTATTCCCACCACAGGCTTGCGCTTCTTCACTGTGTATGGCCCCTGGGGAAGACCCGATATGGCTTTGTTTTTATTCACCCGCAATATGCTGGCCGATAAACCCATACAGGTTTTCAATCGTGGTGAAATGATCCGCGATTTTACGTATGTGGAAGATATTGTGGAAGGTGTGAAACGTATTATTGAATATCCTGCCAGCGGGCATCCGCAATGGGATGCGCAACATCCTGATCCAGCTTGCTCTTCAGCACCTTATCGAATTTATAATATCGGTAATAGCAATCCCGTGAAGTTAATGGATTATATTCATGCTATCGAAAAAGCATTAGGGAAAAAAGCAAAACTCGATTTATTGCCCATGCAACCCGGCGATGTATATGCCACACATGCCGACGTGAGCGATCTGGAACAGGCCGTGCATTATCGGCCATCTACATCGGTGGAAGAAGGCGTCAGGAAATTTGTAGAATGGTATCGATCCTTTTATCAAGTGTGAGATGCATACATGAGAAATTATTTCCCGCTGGTTGATTGACCGGCAATCTCACGATACAAATGATCAATCAATCCATCGGCCAGTCCGATCTGCGGAACCAGGATTTCATGCGCACCCGACCAGCGCATGATATTCAAGTAAATTTCCAGCGCGGGTACAATCACATCGGCTCGATCTTCCCGCATTTGATATCGGTGCATGCGTTCTTCAAGTGTCATGTTCTTGAATCTTCGATAATAGTTTTTCAATAAATCGATGGATAATGATTTACCGGGTTTTGCTTTGGAGAGTGAAAATATTTTATTGATGTTGCCACCGGAGCCAATGATAATCACTTCCCGATTTTTGATCTGTTTTTTCAAGAACTGCTTCAACTCATTCCATTGTGCATCGCCGATTTGCTGATGCAAAAGGCGAATGGTACCGATATTGAATGAAGCGTTGAATATCTGTTTTTGTTTGCTGAACAAACTGATTTCCGTGCTTCCTCCGCCCACATCCACGTAGAGATACGATTTTGATTTGCTCAGATGTTCGGCAATATGATTTTCAAATATCAAACTTGCTTCTTGTTGCCCGCTGATGATTTGCAAGGGAACTCCCGTTTGCTCACGTACACGAGCAATAACCTCATCGCCATTCCTGGCCTCACGCATGGCAGAAGTTGCACAGGCGATATAGTGATTCACTTCATAGATATTCATTAAAAGCTGATAAGCACGAATGGTGTCAATTAAATGAGCCATGCGCCGTTCAGAGATCAGGCCTGTTTCGAAGACGTCGAAGCCCAGTCGCAAAGGAACCCTCACCAGGTTCAGTTTAATAAAATCCACTTCATTCCGGGAAATGGGTCTGATTTCTTTGATTAATAATCTTACAGCGTTAGATCCCACATCAATTGCAGCCAATTTCATCAAATAGCATATTTTTTTCTTGAAAGATAATTATAAATCTGTAGCTGTGACCTTCTGGGTCGACCCCGGGTAGGTACATATTTGTTCTGTTGTGCATTATCCAGCACACGAGCTTTTACATTATCGTGCAACTGCAGATGCAAGATGTGCATCAATTCGGCTTTGAGTTGTTCGTCAAACACGGGTACGGTGGCTTCCACCCGATGATCCAGATTCCTGATCATCCAGTCGGCCGATGAAATATATATGCTTTCTTCCTCTCCGTGTTTAAAATAAAAAATCCGACCATGTTCCAGATATTCATCTACAATGCTGATAGCCTGAATATCTTTCGACCAGCTTTTATGCCTCGTATAAGCACAACAAATACTCCTGACAATCATGCGCACTTCCACGCCAGCCCTTGCAGCCTTATAGATGGACTGAATAAGTTGCGGATCGGAAAGGGCATTCATTTTTAAGATGATCTGTGCCGGCTGCCGATGTTTGCTGGCTTTAATGCATGCGTCGATATGCGCCATCATTTTCTCGCGGGTATGAAACGGACTCAGGATAAGGGTTTTACATGAACGCGCTTCCTTTTCCTGAAGTCCACCACTTTCCAGATATTGAAACACTTTCCGGATATCATGCAAGATCGGTTGATGTGCAGTAAGCAGGCAAAAATCAGCATAATAGGTAGCGGTGTCTTCATTCAAATTACCTGTACACACAAAACCATAATACACGGGTCGACCATTCACTTCTTTCTCAATTAATCCGAGCTTTGCATGGATTTTCATGTCCGGGAATCCCACATATACTTTTACACCCTCTTCTTCCAATCTGTTTTTCCATTGCAGATTTTCTTCTTCATTAAATCGGGCTCTCAGTTCTATCACCACATGTACCCTTTTGCCGTTACGAACGGCGTTAATCAACGCATTAATCACTTTTGAATGGGTAGCCAGCCGATAAGCCGTTACATGAATGGCTCGCACATCGGGATCTATGGCTGCTTCACGCAAAAGATCAATCAAAGAATTAAAATCATGATAAGGAAAATGCAACAGCACGTCGCGTTGCATAATAACGCGCGTTACACTGGGCTGGCGGTGCAGGAGCGGATGTGTAAAGCTTTTTCGCCTGTGCCTTCGTTCCTGAAAAATTAAATCGGGGAAAGACATAAAATCCTTGAAATTATGGATTCTATCGCCCGGAATCAGGTGATCTTTTTTTGTTAAATTCAATCGTTTAATCAAATAATTGAGCAATGCCGGATCGATTTGTCTATCGTAGATAAAACGAACAGGACGACCGTGTTTACGGTTTTTTAATGCCTTCTCAATTTGTTGAATGAAACTCGTAGATACATCATTGTCAATATCCAGCTCGGCATCACGGGTCATTTTAATAACATGTGCTGAGAATCGATCATATCCAAAATAAGCAAAAATGGAAGGCAGATTGAATCGGATAATATCTTCAAGCAGGATGATATGCTTTTCGTGGTTGGAGCCCGGCAAGATTACGAAGCGGGGAAGAATACCGGAAGGAATTTCAATTAAAGCATAACGTCGGGGAAGATGACCATCTTTAGACGATAATACCACAGCCAGGTAAATAAATTTATCACGCAGCGCAGGGAACTGTGGAATGCTTTCAATCATCAACGGAATGATTTGCGATCTCACCTCTTCCTCAAAATATTGCACCACAAATTGTTTTTCTTTTCCGTTGAGTTGCTTTTCCGTTTTCAATTGTACACCCGCTTGTTTCAATTCCCTTTTGATTTTACGCCATATCCTGGAAAACATTTCCTGCTGACGAATCACAATACGCTGAATCTGATCGAGCGTTCCCGCTGCATCATCCTCCAGATGTACTTTTGCAAGTTTGCCGTATTCCACCATTCTCCTGAGTGTGGCCACCCTTACCCGAAAGAATTCATCTAAGTTATTGGAGAAAATGCCCAGAAAGCGAATTCGCTCCTGCAAAGGTACGGCAGGATCACTGGCTTCCTGCAATACTCTTTCGTTGAAGGACAGCCAGCTAATATCACGTTTAATCAATTGCTGCAGTTCAGGCATGTAGGTATTACATGTTCATTTGCTGATGCTATGACGATCAAAAATAAAACACATTACAGCATAACCGCATCTTGTGCATAAAATTTAACATGACGGGAAAATGCAGCTTAATCCGGGGGCATCCGAACCATCCAGGCCTGTAAGTTACTGGCCGGAGCGGATAAGTTGCAGCAAGGCTGTAGTGCTGTAGCCCGCCTCGAGTGGAATCGTTTTCACTTCACCGCCACGCGCCTGTACAATATCTGCACCTACAATCTCATGCATTGCATAATCTTCGCCCTTTACCAGTACATCGGGTTGAATCATTTGAATGAGCGCATAAGGCGTTTCTTCATCAAAGATGATTACGGCATCTACAAAACACAAACTCGCCAGCAGCAGCGCTCTGTCGTGCGCTGTAACAAGGGGTCTTCCCGGACCTTTCAGTTTTTTTACCGAAGCATCGCTGTTCACACCTACAATCAACACATCGCCCAGATCGGATGCCTGTGCAAGCAAAGCAATATGCCCACGATGTAATAAATCAAAACAGCCATTGGTGAAAACAATTTTCTTGCCCAGCAATCGCCAGCGACGCACATGTCTGCCGAGTGATGGCTGATCAACGATTCGCGACTGGATCAGGTTAAGTTTTGGCTGAGTCATGTCTGGTTGGATTTAGCATGGGTAATATCAGAAGTACAATAAAACCAATTACAAGATACAGGCCCATCTGGGCAATCCACAATATCCAGCTCATGGCCACACTGATTTTCACTGGAACACTGAACAGCGTAAGAATCTTTTCTACAATCAGCTGATAGGGGCCAATGCCGCCCTGCGTGGGCATTAACATGCCTACGCTTCCAAAAGTAAGTACGGCCAGCGCAGCTTTTAAGCCTAATTGCTGTGTTTCCGCCAGGCAATAAAAACCAATTTTCACCATGATTAAATATACAGCCCACATCAATACGGTGTAAATAAAAAACCAGATATTGCCTCGCATATGCAAGACCGTACGAAAGCCTCTACCAATCCGAATTATGGAAATGCGCATCTTTCTATATACTCGCAGATGGCTGAAATAGCGCATCATAATCCATACACCAAGCATAACCAGAATCACAGCAACGGCAATCACCCAGATAGAATAAGATTTACCGGCTGCATTCCCCTGTCGTCGCAAAAATTGATGAAAGAAAAACTCGCCTACAATGTCCAGTTGAATGATAACGGAAAAAAACAACAGCACAAGCATTGTGATTACATCTACCGCTCGTTCGGCAATCATAGTTCCAATAAGTTTATCTACCGGAATTTTTTCATAACGAGCCAGCACACCACAACGCGAAATCTCACCGGCGCGAGGAATAGCCAGATTGGTGAGATAACCAATCATTACAGCTGCAAACACGTTGAATAAACGCGGATGGTAATGCAAGGGTCTGATCAATAAACTCCAGCGCGCTGCACGCAACAGATTGCTGATCACTAATAAAATGAATATGGGAACGATGAGCCAGTAATTGGCAGCTGCAATGTAAGAAACGATTTCCGCACGTTGCCTGGCATTAAAATCTTTAATCGAAAGCCAGACAAAAAATAAACCTATAGCCAGAAAAAAAATGAACTTACCTATGGTTTGCAACAGGCGCAACATGGGACTACAATCGATTACCCGAACGCGGAATGACAACAACGGGTTGATGATGACGAGCCTCTTCTTCATCCATCCATGCATAGGCGAGAATAATGACGAGATCGCCCACCACAGCTTTCCGTGCAGCAGGCCCATTCAGGCAAATAACCCCCGAATCGCGCGCACCTTTAATCACGTAGGTTTCAAACCGCTCGCCGTTGTTGATATTGACCACCTGTACTTTCTGGTTTTCCAGAATACCGGCAGCTTCCATGAGCGCCTCGTCAATAGTGATGCTTCCTGCATAATGCAAATTGGCTTCTGTAACTTCAGCCCGGTGAATTTTTGATTTCAACACTTCAATCCACATAGTCTTGCAAATGTAAAGAAATTCATCCTCAGTTGATGAAAGGACCCTGCCTCAGATGAAAGTCCTATTTTCCATATCTGTGTGCCACAAAGCAATAACCGTATTTCTTCGAGCATGAGAAAAATGTATATTTGAACAATTCAGAAATGCATATATGCGTACACATGCTGTTCATCGGACCTGGATGAAATACCTGCAGGATGAGGTTGACGCGGCTTTTTTGTATCAACAACTTGCGGAAGCCACACCTGCTTCTCGAAAAAAGGAAAGTTATCGGATGCTTCACGAAATTGAGAATAAACATCAGGCGGCATGGGTCAACCTGTTGCGTGAGCAGGGCGTGCAGCTGAAAAAAATAAGGCCTTCGCTAAAAGCCCGGCTTATGGCTGCTATAGGCAGGTGGATAGGTATGGAATGGCTAAGCTACGTGATGTTGAAAGAAGAAGGCAATGAAGTAAAAACCTATCTTCAATTATACCGTCAGTCCAACGATGCCACCACCCGATCCATCGCTATCCAGCTTGCACGGGATTCTGCCGGCCATGCCAGCGAATTAAACCGGCTCCTGGGCGAGCAGGCTGAACCCTGGCACAGTACGGCGGGCACCGGCGGCATGTTGAGAAATGTAGTGTATGGTTTCAACGATGGACTGACCGCCAATTTTGGACTGGTAGCCGGAGTAATCGGTGCACAGGCGTCCAGCCATTTTATCCTGATTTCCGGACTGGCAGGATTAATTGCCGATGCACTTTCCATGGGTTCGTCAGGCTTTCTGGCAGCACAGAGTGAGCGCGAGGTATATGCTCATGAAATTGAAATGGAAGCCGAGGAAATAAAATTAATGCCCGAACTGGAAAAAGAAGAACTGGTAGCCATTTATCAGGCCAAGGGCATGGATACAGAAGCCGCCCGGGAATTGGCCAATGAGGTGATGAAACATCCGACAAGAGCGCTCGAAGAACAGGTGCACGAAGAACTGGGAATCGGCGAACAACGTATCACACCCTTGCGCGAAGGCTGGGTTACAGGACTTTCCACTGCCGTTGGTGCGTTTATTCCTGTTTTTCCTTTTTTGTTCTGGCAGGGTAACACGGCTGTCTGCCTTTCCATTGTGTTATCCATGCTCAGCCATTTTGCCGTAGGTGCCGCCCGGAGCTTCTTCACCGGTCGTAATCTCTGGCGTAGCGGCATGGAAATGTTCATCGTGGGCATGGGTGTAGCCGGTATCGGCTACCTGATTGGTGATCTCATCATCCGGATATTTTGAAAGGCCTGTGAAATGAGCTTTTCATGGATTAATCTGCATATTGTCAATTAACCGCACTCCTTGAATGGCAGCGGCTATGAGGGCGCGCATTTCCGTATCTTCGGGCGCTTGCAGGATCTGCAAATCAACCGAGCGAGCAATAGCCACATAATCGACCACAAAACCCGCCGCCTGAAGCTGTTCCCGGACCACGGCTTCAAGTCTGGCAAAAGGCAAGTACCGCCAATGGCTGCGGATATACATCAGGCTTTCATAAATCAGGGTCGCCTTTTTGCGATCGCCGGGCAACAGCCGTCGATTGCGGCTACTCATAGCCAGTCCATCGGCCTCACGCACGGTAGGATGCATGTAAAATCGAACGGATGCATGCATGATTTGCAGCAATCGCTGCACGATGAGGCATTGCTGATAATCTTTTTCCCCCATCACCAGCACATCGGGCTGTATCATCTCCAGTAAACGACGCATCACGCGTGCCACTCCTTGAAAATGCCCGGGTCTGAATTTGCCTTCCAGCACAGTCTCCAGTGAGCCCAGATCATAAGTCTCCAGTTCATTCGTCCCTTCCGGATAAACTTCATGCACCTCGGGTACAAAAACCAGATCGGTTTGATATGCATCTAACAACTTGAGGTCGTCATCTAAGGTCCGGGGATAGAGGGCAAAATCCTGTGGATCGTTAAACTGAACAGGATTCACAAATATGCTCACCACGGTATGTGCAGCCTGTTCGCGGCAAGCCTTCACCAACGCCAGATGTCCGGCATGCAGGGCTCCCATAGTAGGCACAAACCCAACAGTCTCCCCCCGATCGCGGTAAACACGCAGGGCCTCCTGCAAAGCATTTCGTGTATGTATTACCTTCATGCCTGAACCTGATTTAGCATCCAAATCCGGCAATCTAAATATTTTTCTTAACTTTGCATGGCTGTTCTTTTTGCATTTTGCCATCCTTAAACCTCATGTTGTAAGCCCATGTTTGTCAAAAAACGTATTCTTTTCATTGCTGAGGAAATGTCTCCCTATCTGGAGCTCAGTGAATATGCCCCAATCGTTCATCAATTAGCTGTCAAAGCCAACGAGGCCGGTATGGAAGTGCGGGTCATCATGCCTCGCTTTGGTGTGATCAATGAAAGAAGGCATCGGTTGCATGAAGTGGTGCGCCTTTCAGGAATCAATATCATCATCGATAATGATGATTATCCTTTAATCATTAAAGTGGCTTCCCTGCCGAATGCCCGGCTGCAGGTGTATTTCCTCGATAATGAAGATTTCTTCAAAAGAAAGTTTGTGTTCCATGATGAACAGGGGAACTTCTTTGAAGATAATGCACTTCGTGCGGTGTTTTTCTGCAAGGGCGCACTGGAAACTGTAAAAAAATTTGGCTGGCCGCCGGATATTATTCATCTGAATGGCTGGATGTCGTCGCTGATTCCGTTGTATTTAAAAACAGCTTACAAAAAAGAACCGGTATTCTCTCCTACAAAAGTCATTTACACGGTTACCCAGGATAGTTTTGAAGGAAGCCTTCATCCTTCATTTGCCAAAAAAGCGGCTATCAGTCAGCAGATTAAAGCCAAAGACCTGGCGCTTTACAAAGAAGGCACACATCTGGCTCTGAATCGCGGTGCAATGGCTTATGCAGATGCACTTGCTATCGGTGCATCAAAACTGCCTAAAGCGCTGGCGGAAGAATTGAAAAAACATCAGGATAAACCGATATTGCCTTTCTGCAGTGATGAAGAGCATATCAAGCAATATCTTCAGCTTTATGAAGAGCTCACGGTAGAGAGCGTAAAATAAAGCTTATTCCTGTGATCGTGGCTTTGCGGTATGCTTGCTACGGGTTAAGATTTTCCGGAGCCATATCCGGCTTGTCAGTTGATTTCAGCTTTCAACCTTTCCCGAAAGATTTTAATGCTTTTATCTGTTTGGCTTTTATCAAGCAATAGCTAAATCTGTATATTTGCTGCGCTTGATTTTTGACGTTAACTTAAAACATTATGCCTTATCTGTTCACTTCAGAATCCGTATCAGAAGGCCATCCCGATAAGCTGGCCGATCAGATCTCCGATGCACTGGTAGATCATTTTCTGGCTTTTGATCCAGAAGCAAAAGTTGCCTGTGAAACGCTGGTAACCACGGGGCAGGTTGTACTGGCCGGGGAAGTAAAGTCGACCGTCTATCTGGACGTGCAAAAGATTGCCCGAGAAGTCATCCGCAAGGTGGGTTATACGAAGAGCGATTATATGTTTGATGCCAACTCCTGTGGTATTCTTTCAGCCATTCATGAACAATCGCCCGACATCAACCGGGGTGTGGAGCGGCAGGAAAAAGAAGAACAGGGCGCCGGTGATCAGGGGTTGATGTTTGGTTATGCGGTCAATGAAACGGAAGATTACATGCCCCTGCCGATTTATCTGGCTCATATCCTGCTGAAAGAGTTATCGGCCATCCGGCGGGAAGGAGAAGTAATGAAATACTTACGCCCGGATGCCAAATCGCAGGTAACCATTGCTTATGATCATCGTAAACCGGTACGCATCGATACGATTGTGATATCCACCCAGCACGATGAATTTGATACCGATGAACGCATGGCCGCTCGAATCCGGAAAGATGTACTTGAAATTCTTATTCCGCGAGTCAAAGCTAAACTCGCTCCCGCCATTCAGCGATTGTTTACCGATCATATCACCTACCATATTAATCCCACAGGTAAATTTGTAATCGGCGGTCCGCATGGAGATACCGGACTCACCGGCCGAAAAATCATTGTGGACACCTATGGCGGGAAAGGTGCGCACGGCGGCGGTGCTTTTTCAGGTAAAGACCCTTCGAAGGTCGATCGTTCGGGCGCCTATGCCACCCGGCATATCGCCAAAAACATGGTGGCCGCCGGTCTTTGCGATGAAGTGCTTGTGCAGGTTTCTTATGCTATCGGCGTAGCCCGCCCCTGTGGCTTCTTCGTGAATACATTCGGTACAGCGCGGGTGCCTTTGAGTGATGAAGAAATTGCAGATCGCATCATCGAATTATTCGATATGCGACCCTATGCTATTGAACAACGATTGAAACTGCGCAACCCGATCTACCAGGAAACTGCCAGCTATGGCCATATGGGACGAAAACCACAAACCATCGTGAAACGATTTTATAGCCCCGATAGAGGAATGCTGGAAAGAGAAGTGGAATTATTTACCTGGGAAAAACTGGATTATGTAGATTTGATTAAAGAAGCATTTAAACTGCCAAAATAAAACGCATCCACACAGCATGAAAAAAGCGATGGCTCACACCATCGCTTTTTTTCATATTCATCGTATATCGTACGCTTTCAGTCCTTTACAGATTCAACCAGCTTTTTAAAAGCATCGGGTTCATGCATGGCCAGGTCGGCCAGCACCTTGCGATTCAGCGAAATATTTTTCTCGGCCAGCTTATGCATAAACACGGAATACGATAAGCCTTCTTCGCGTAAAGCCGCATTGATTCGCACGATCCAGAGCCGGCGATAATCACGTTTCTTCAGCTTTCTACCAACATATCGATAAGTTAAACCTTTTTCAAGTACGTTTTTGGCAACGGTGTATACATTCTTGCGTTTGCCATAAAATCCTTTGGCCTGTTTGAGAATCTTTTTTCTTCTGGCTCTGGAAGCAACTGCTGGTACTGAACGTGGCATGGGAAAGATATTTTATGAAACTCAACCAATGCAATTATTTCAAACATAATAAGCGACGCACCATATTCAAATTAGCGGAATCCACCAGAACGCTCTGACGCAAACGGCGTTTTCTGGTTTTGGCTTTTTTGGTAAGCAAATGGCTCTTATAGGCCCGAAATCTTTTGATTTTGCCGGTTGCCGTGACCTTAAAAGTTTTCTTAGCTCTGGAATGCGTCTTTACTTTGGGCATGACGGTAAAAATTTGAGAACGCAAAGGTAGCAGAATCTGATGAAAACAAGAAATTTTATCGGACGGTTGACAGGCCACCGAACACCTGGCGGAGCAGTTCAGATGCTTGTTGCTCGGGATGGGATCTGATTTTCTTTTCTTCTTCGCCGATGGTTAGAAACAATCCCTGTAAAGCCCGATCGGTTACATAGCCCGTAAGATCGGGATTTATTTTTCGGGTAAAAGGTATTTTGTTGTAAGCCGTGAAAATCTTCTCCCACCAGATGGTAGCGCCTGTTTGGTGCAGGCTGGAATCGATAACCGGCTCAAATGCATGGTGCAGACCAGTGTAGGTTGTTTTCCGTAAATAAGCCGTGGCCGCAGTGTCACTTCCTTTCAGGATTTGGAGGGCATCCTGGAGCTGCATGTGCTGGATAGCCTGTAAAAAGATAGGTGCAGCTTTTGATGCCGCCTGTTCAGCCGCCCGATTCATGGCCAGCACGGCTGAATCGACCATATATCCCAACCCGATGCGCTGCAGGCTATTCACCACAGGCCTGGCTTCGTCGGGCATCAAAATACGAATGAGCGGATTGCCATAATAACCATTTACCGCGGCCAATCGAGTAGCAGCATGCTGCACACCTGTTGACAATGCCTCTTTTAACGCCGCCCCTGCCTCTTGTTGCGAGAATACCTGTGCATTTCCCACCAAAGGTAATGCAAGCATCATCATGAACGTCAAACTACGTTTCGATACAAGCATGGGCTGATCATTTCATTTCCTGTATTATCTCGGACCTCCAACTCCACCCGTATCGGGCCCTAATTGCTCCTGTAAGGAATTATCCTGTTGTTGGTTTTGTTGTTTTTTCCGGAACAATTGCATATCCATTTTCCCAAAACGATACATAAAATTCAGACGAACAATTTGTGATTCCGGATAACGAATATTGTCCTGTACCACCTGGCCGCGTGTCAATCGTGTCTCAAACCTCCGTGTATTGAAAATATCCGATACACTGAGCGTAAGAGAAGCGGCACGGTTTTTCAGAAAATCTTTTCGAACGGCAAAATCCACGCTTCCAGAACCCAGACGCCTCCCCTGCGGCGTGGGCTGAGGAGCCTGATAATTGCCAGTGAGCTGAATGGCGAAATTAGCAGGCAATTGCATGTTAGCATTCATTTTGGCAAACCAGCTGAATCCGCTGTTGTTTAAATCCGTAGTGATTACATAACCCTGCTTGGCCAGATCGCCCTGAATATTGCCCGCTTTGATATCCGTGTTGTAGAAATTCAAATTTGTCGTCACATTCAACCAGCGGGTGATATCATTCTGCAAGGTCAACTCAAGACCATAAGTGTTCGTTGAATTTGCATTGGCAAATGTGGTAAGCAGGGTGTCGCCATTCAACGGAATGTACACTGAAGTGATATCATGATTGGAATTCCGGAAATAAGCCGAAAGTAAGAAATTGCCTTTCTGGAATTGATTGTTATAGTTAAGTTCAAACGAATTGATAAACTCGGGTTTCAAATCAGGATTCCCCTTGCGTTGATTTTGTGGGTTGGAATAATCAATATAGGGTATAAGCTGCCAGAAATTAGGCCTGTCAATTCGTCTCGAATAATTCAGTTGAATTTCCTGATGTTCAGTCAGCTTCTGTGAAAGATATATACTCGGGAACAAGCTGAGGTAATCATTCGTATAAGAAACATCTTTACTGATCAACGTTCCTTTGTAATGCGATTGTTCTGCACGCAATCCAACCTGATAACTGAATTTGTTCACTTGATTGGATAAATCCACGTATGCTGCACTCACACTTTCCAGATACTTGTAGTCATTGGAAAGTGAATCATTGAAGATGGGGAAATTATTTACGATATCATACACGTTATATACGCTGTTATAGTTGCGGATTGTACTTTTCAATCCGGCTTCAAATTTGCCATGTTCACCTATCGGATTAGCATAGTCGGCCTGTGAAACAACGAAGGTTGTTTTTCCACTGGTATTATTACGCTGCTCATCTGTGCCCGTGAAATTACCTGTGGAGTCATAAAAGTTGGTGAAATTGTTACCCGATCCACTATTATGAAATACATGATAATTCACGAAGGCAGAAAATGTTTCATCTTTCTTAATGAAGTTGTGCGCGTAACTCAGTTGCGAACGGCTTCCTCGAAAGCTTCTCTTATCAAGGTTATCTCGAATGCTTGAAGCAAGCATGCTTTTCTCATTATTTAAATAGGAAGTAGTCAATGTCTCTGGATTGGTGAAATCACCGCCAAAGAAGCTCTGTTCAAAAGAAATGGTATTTCTGTTATCCAGATAGTAATCCAGCCCGAATCTTCCAAACTGAAAAGCACGATTGTTTTTCCCATCGGTATATTGCTGGGTGTTGCTGTAAGTATTGTGATCGGGCGATGAAAGAATATTGGTGGTATTCTTTCCTGAATAGATTTCGTTGTTTTGAAAATAATTATAGTTCACATAAAAATTGAACGGATTCTGGCGGATGGACAGGTCGGCACCGGCGTTATATTTATCATGCGTACCTGCACCCAGTCTGATCATGCCGTTAATGCCTGCTTTTTTATTTTTCTTGAGGATGATATTAATAATTCCACCCTGGCCAGATGCATCATATTTTGCAGAAGGATTGGTAATCACTTCAATACTTTCAATAGCATCGGCCGGAATCTGGTCGAGCGTTAATGCAGTTGGCTTTCCATCTACAAGAATCTGAGGAGTGGCATTACGCACGGTTACGTTTCCGTCAATATCCACATTCACGGAAGGCACCTGGCGAAGCACATCGGTTGCCGTTCCGCCGACAGTCGTCAAGCTTTTTTCTACATTGAACACCTTCCGGTCGATATTCATGGTATATTGAGGCTGTTGTGCAGTTATGCTCACACCTTCCAGTGCTTTAGCGACAGGCGCTAATTTAAAATTACCAAGATCCTGCTGGGCGTTAGATGGTGTTATCGTTACATTTTTGAAAATAGTCTGGTAACCGAGGAAATTCAGCTTGAGGATAAATCTTCCAAACGGCAGATGATCCAGATTAAAATCACCATTCGATTTGGTGAGCATACCATTGACAACAGATGAATCTTTTGCATTGAGCAGGGTTACGGTTGCAAATTCAATTGGTTTTCCGGTATTGGCATCGAGCACTTTTCCATATACCTGACCGATAGCCATGCGCTGCATATTCCCTCCACCGGGCATCTGTGCCCATCCCCACAACGGAAGCAACACGGCCATAATCAAATAAAAACTCTTTTTACTGACATGTTGTACAATACGCATATTCATGATATTCATGTATTTTATTCCGCAAAGTTATTTCATACATACACAACGATTTGCAAATATGTGATGAGCGGAATGATAATTTCAACAAATGCAATAGATATATCAACCAAACAAGATATATGCTCTACATTTCATAAAATTTTTAACAGCGCCTTAACAGGCTTTCGTGCACGAAATCGCTTGATGTTGGTTTCAGGAGAAATGGATGCGTATCGAGGTATTAGCTATCGAGCTGGCAGAAGAATAGTTGGGGATTTTGCAATTTGTTATACCTTTGTGCACACAAACGGTGATTGTAGCTCAGCTGGTTAGAGCGCCAGATTGTGGCTCTGGAGGCCGAGGGTTCGAATCCCTTCAATCACCCGAATTTCATTCCCTGAATATTTTTAATTCCACCCTTGCAACGTTTTGGGTTTTTGTTTACTCTCTAATAACAGTGTGTTTTTTTCACCTTAAAATCATCGTATCATGCACAAATGGAAAGCTTTTGTGGCAATAGCTTTGATTGCCCTGATGACCACATCCTGCCTGAAAAATTCAAACAATAACTTTAATCAGGCATTACAGAACCGATTAGATGACCAGGCATTGCAGCAATATCTGGCTTTTCACGGAATTCTGGCCAATCGCGATACCATTTTACTGCTGAGTGGAGACACAACTTATCTCTATTACGTCATCGATTCCATTGGAGATGGCGATACGGTCCGATTACAGGATACCATCTCCGTGCATTTCCGGGGGCGATTTTTAAATGATTCTACATTTGCCAGAGCGGATACAACCATACTAACCACCGTCCTGCAAAATACCATTCCCGCCTGGCAGATTGGCGTGCAAAAAATCACTGCAGGCGGAGGTATTGAAATATATGCTCCATCGGTGCTATGTTATGGATATTATGGATTGCCACCCCTTATTCCATCGAATACGCCGCTGATTTATTCTATTCAACTGCTCGACGTTAAGCATGCACACTGAAATTACGCTATGCCCGAATTTCCCGTAACTTTAAGGGAAATTCCGGATCATGTGGCGAGAATTTATTTCCGTGTTCGACATGTTTAAAATCGGCGTGGGGCCTTCCAGCTCGCATACCCTGGGACCCTGGCGTGCAGCGCTTTCTTTTGTTCACCGAATGGAAGAACAAGGGTTACATCCACAACATATACAGGTACATCTCTATGGCTCTCTGGCTAAAACAGGACGCGGACATGGTACCGATCTGGCCGTGGTCATGGGACTTCAGGGGGAAGATCCGGCTACATGCCCGACGCATCTGATTCCAGAAACCATGCAAAAGCTGAAGCAGCAACATCGATTGTTGATAGACGGCAAACAGGAGGTTGATTTTGATCCTGCACGTGATATTGTTTTTCATTATCAGGAAAGCCTTCCCTTTCATCCAAACGGAATGGCTTTCGAAGTGAAATCTTCTACAGGCGAGGTTTTTCGAGAGGTTTATTATTCGGTTGGCGGTGGCTTTATTGTGAAAGAAGGTGAATCGACCGGATATGTGCAAACAACAACAGCCGATATCCCCTTCCCGATTGATACTGCAGCGGATTTACTCTACTGGTGCCAGACTACAGGCTTATCCATAGCCGAACTGGTCATGGAAAATGAATGTGCTGTAAGGCAGGAACAGGAAATACGAAAGGGATTGCTGCACATCTGGGAGGTGATGCGGGATTGCATATACAAGGGTTGCCATACCGAAGGCGAGCTGCCCGGCGTGCTACGCGTAAAACGCAGAGCGGCTGAGTTGAATCGCAGGCTGTTACACGGTATAAAAGATCAAGGATATGACGACTGGATAAGTAAAATCCGCACACATGCTACCGCATTTCATGATATTCTCGACTGGGTGTGTTGTTTTGCGCTTGCCGTGAATGAAGAAAATGCCGCTTTCGGCCGGGTGGTTACCGCTCCAACCAATGGGGCTGCCGGTGTCATTCCCGCCGTACTGCATTACATGATGATTTTCCGGAACCACGATCAGCCGGAAGATATCGAACGATTTTTATTGACCGCATCCGTGATTGGGGGTATTTTTAAAAAAGGAGCCACCATATCGGCCGCCATGGGCGGCTGCCAGGCCGAAATAGGTGTGAGTGCAGCCATGGCTGCCGCCGCACTCACCGAAGCACTGGGAGGCACCCAGCGCCAATGCTTGATGGCTGCAGAAATTGCAATGGAACATCATCTGGGATTAACCTGCGATCCGGTGGCCGGACTGGTGCAGATTCCCTGTATTGAACGGAACACCATGGGAGCCGTAAAAGCAATCACGGCGGCTCAACTCGCCCTGCAAAGCAATCCCGATCAGGCAAAGGTATCACTCGATACGGTAGTGAAGACCATGTGGGAAACCGCACTCGACATGAACGAAAAGTATAAAGAAACCGCGGAAGGTGGACTGGCCGCGCATATCCCGCTCGGCTTGAGTGAATGTTAAATCAAAATCTCGTCTTATGCCTCATCCCCGCGTGGTGATCATCGGAGCAAGTACAGGAATGGGTCATGCCCTGGCCAGGCTTTTTTTATCGGAAGGATATCCCACAGCCATGCTGGCGCGGCATGTAGAACCCATGCATGCACTTGCCGCACAATATGCCCATGTCCGTCACGCCGTAGCACAAATCGATATTTGTCGCGTATCCACTGTTCCCACGATTTTACAGCATACGATTGCACGGTTGGAAGGCATGGATATACTTGTCCATTGCGCGGGATATGGATTGGTAAATCCTCATCTGGACTATGCCGTGGAGGAAGGCATGATTGAAACCAATATCAAAGGCTTCACAGCTGTGATGGATTGGGCTTTTCAATATTTCCTGCAACAGCAAAAAGGACATCTCGTAGCCATCACTTCAGTGGCGGGTATCCGGGGCGACAGGCACGCCCCGGCTTATTTCGCTTCAAAAGCTTATCAGATCAGCTATTTGCAGGCATTGCATCATAAGGCCGTTAAATCGGGCCTGCCCATTGTGGTTACCGATATCCGACCCGGATTTGTGAATACCAAACCCATGGAAGGCAAACGATTCTGGATGTGCAGCACCGAAACTGCCGCAGCGCATATCTTCAAAGCGATTCGTCAGCGTAAGCGTTTAGCCTACATCACACCCCGATGGCGATGGGTAGCGCTTGCCATGCGAATAGCTCCGTACTGGGTATATGAAAAAGTCATGTAAGCGCTGAAACCTCAATGTTGAATAAAAAAGTAAGGATGACCCCCATAAATTTGCTGGATTTGTTCAACCCATTTTGCTGTGTCGGCCGCCGTGATGCTCATGGAAAGGGCCACCAGGTATTGGTTTGAAGCGCTATCCCTGATAAGTTCCGCATTAGGCCACTGGCTGGAGAGCTGGCGATAAAAATTCATGGCCTGCAGAGAATCAGTAAAAGCGGTTACCACAAGCTGATAGGTTTTTACGGAATCGACGCCTGCACCGGAAACTCCCTGTGATGCTGAATCAGCAGGTTGCTGAACTGCGGGCGAGCCAGCAGCAACTGTATCACCCCAAATTTTTTTTTCCAGGGTTTTTATCCAGCCTTTATCCCAGGCTGTCCAGCCGGCGGCTATCAATATTAACACTACACCCAGTGCAATCCACCAGCCCATACCGCCGGATGGGCGGTCTTCCATCGGCTCTAAAATCTCATCCGGAGTCAGCTCAGATTCAGTCAGGGGTGCGATCTCCTGCGGGGTTTCGGTGGTTTCAGGCTTTTGTAAAACGCTTCCAGCCCGGGAAAGCGGCCTTACGGGCAGGGCCTCCAGCCCTTCCTCCAAATCAGCTGATGCAATGAACATCCACTCGCCCTGTTCATCCCGTTGCAAGGTTCCCACCAGCGGTATCTCGACGGGCTCTCCCCGGCTGAGTTGTTCTTCCAGCGGGCGGAGCGACTTTTTCATCTGCAGTTCTGCAACAGCGGGTATGATGTTTTGCCAGCTGGCAATGAACTGTATGAAAGGTGTGGCATCTACATCTGGATGATAAGTAAAATGCACATGCACACGGGGCGGATAAATCAATGCCTCTTCAGGATGGATGCGCGCAGGTACTCGTTCCAGTATCCATTCACCAAAGCCGGGCAGCATGGCCCTGCCGCTTTCGTAGAGCATTTTCCTGAAATACACGAAAATATCCACTGACTAAAATTTAATGCTTACCGAACCCAATACTTGCATGCCCAGAGAAGGATATTGATGCCAGCGCTCATAGACCGAGTTAAACAGGTTGTGCACCTCCAATCCTGCTTCAAAATTAGTATTTATCTCATAAGTCGCACCCGCGTTTGCATCGAAAACGCCCCTGGTTTTGTGAGCCGATAGGTCTTTTGCCCGGTAAAAGCTCCCGCTCCAGGCAAAGATATCCGCGTAGAGGTGAAGTTTGTTCCACGCCGTTACGCGTGCATAGACATCGGCCTGAAAGGGCAATAATCCCCACGGCTTTTGTTCGGTTTGCTGATGAAAGTAATTAAACCAGTTCAGCTGAAAACCCGCCTGCACGTTTTCTTCAGACATATAATTAAGTTCCAGATGCAATTGATAAGCCTCCAGTTTGCTTTCACGCACCACGTAAAAAGTCTTTCCGTCCAGGCTGTCGTTCAAAAACAGGGGGCGATCATGATAGGTGACATAGGCAAATTTGGTGTTGTAGGTGAAATGCCCGGCCAGAGAGCCTTTGATGCCTGTGTATTTTTCTTCCACACGCGTATTGTAAGGCTGCATGGGGTAGCCTACGAAATAAGGATTCTCGGTAGATAAGTGTTGAAAACTATTCTGCACGAAATAAGATATCCATCCACTGCTTAAGATGAGTTTTTCCTTGATGAGTTGCGTTTCATTTACGATATCGGGTAAAAGAAAAAACTGGTTATTCGTCCAGGACGGATTTAAACCGGCATGTAATACAAATCCTTCTTTTACGATATGAAGAGCCGGATGAATAGCGCTGATAGAGTTTGATACAGAAGCCGATGCCTGCTGATCACTAAATGTGGCAAATTTACCCATGTAAGAAACACTGAGGCTGATGCCATCTGCAATCATTTTTTCCATGGGTGCTTCAATTTCAAAAGTAGATTCCCGATGCTGATAGTGATCGGAGAAGCTGGTGAGATTTAACACGGGATGAAAATTAATGCCCACTGCATTTTCCCGAATATTACTCATACCCATTTGCACGGCAAAGCGTGTGAATACCTGTCGCAGATCGCTTTTTTGATAATGCAGGCTGTCGTGGTTGTAACCATAATAATATAACCCATCACGTTGAAACTGGATATCACCATCATAGGCTATGTGCGGAGAAAAATAACGTCCGCTGGCTTCAATCCTATCGTGACCAAATTGTTGAAAAGCCAGTGAACCTCTGGAAGAAAGATGATTTAACCATACCGCATAGGAAAATGGCGACTGAACAGCAGTGGTATCTATTCTTCCGCTGCCGATACCCACCCGTAATGCCGTGGTAAGATAGCTTCCGGCCGAGGCTTCCACAAAATACCTATCCAGCGGAGGTGCTGTATCGTTCATCATGGCAAGTGGCGAGAGGGGAATGGGTTGATAGGTGAAATGTAAATTCAGTGCAGGGATATTGTAGATGAGTCGAGGTCGTGCGGTATCTGTTTCAGGCAAGGAAGCCGTGAGGCTGAGTTTATCGGCCTGTTTCAACACAGGCTGATAAGAGCTGAAAATGCTGATGCTTTGCGGCTGCAATGTGGTATCCTGTGCTGAAGCCTCCAATACCATACTCAAAATGAGAAAAAATGCAAACCCTATGGCTCGCAGATGCGTAATCTGAAAGCCGTTGTGCATATGTTTGGATCTAATCAATTGCCACATATCGTTCATTTATATTCATTCAGGGATGTGATAAAGTATCGGTAGACGAAGGGTTTCGCATGATTTTAGATGAAGCCTGTTCTGCTGCAATCACCTGCTGGAGTTTTTGTCGGGCCGAATCCCGGATTTCGGGAATCTGACAATTATCTACCACACTTTGCAGGGTTGCTTTTGCATTGAAATAATCTTTCTCTGCAGCGAATATATCGCCTAACAATACATAAGCCCTGGCAATCCAGTAATCATACGAGGGCGTGGATCGAATTACTTCAAATGCTGCACGTTCGGCTTCCTTTAATTGTTGCTGCTGTAACAGGCAATCGGCTACATAATATCGCGAAGCAGCCCCCAGTACCGACTTTGTCATTTGCACAACTTTTCGAAAATAAGGCATTGCACTGTCGCATTGCTGTCGTTGATGAAATGCCATAGCCAGGTAATAATTCCCTGTAATTTGATCATTGGTACCGATATCCTGACGCGTTAACAAATATCGTGCTTCAACCAGCACACTATCCCATTGTTGTAATTGATAATCACATTCCAGCAAACCCCGTGCAGCTGTTAGTTCATGCTCTTTTGTGGTGGCAAGTTGTTCAAGCATTTCGAAATATGTTCGAGCCTGTGCAAAATTTTTCATTTCATTCAGGCTGATCGTTGCAGCCTGTGCAGCACTGCGTTCGGCAAATCGACTGTATCCCTGTTGCAATACAAATTGATAATCCGCAAGCGCATGCAGATAATCTTTTTGCATGAAATAACATTCAGCCCGATAAAAATGAGCAGGTAATACAAACTGGCCGTTTGGAAACTGAGCGAGATATTGATTGAATCCCTGCAATGCAGCAGCAATGTTTTCATTTCCAAACTGTGTTTCAGCAGCGGCATAGGTTACGGAATCGGCCGTAGATGCACTTACCGCCATGCCCGTTTGTTTTACAAAATCAAGATATCCCTGTGGATTACCATTGTTGATATAGATGGTGCGCATGCTTGCAAGCGCATCCTGCGCCTCATTGCTGTGTGGATATTGCTGCACCAGCTGTTGATAGTAATCCAGTGCATGCTGTGCATCTCCCATATTAAAATACGCCAGTCCTATCTTCAACAAAGCTTTTGGTGCATCCGGATCATGTGGTGTGACCAGAATTTTTTGAAAATAAGGAATGGCCTGCGCATATTTTTCCTGCGTCATATAAGTTAATCCCTTTTCATAATTAGCATCATTCTGGAAACGCGAGTCGGGATATTGACTGGTGAGCCGGTTCAGCAACTGTAGTTTCGTTGCATAATTACCTTTAATTCCTTCCAGTATGCTTTTCTGGTATAAGGCATAATCCGTACCGGGTAGCCGCTGGTCGATGATTTGATCATACACGGCTTCAGCCTGATTGTATTGTTTCAGCATGTAATAACTATCTGCCGTTCGCAACAACGCATCCTGAGCGATTCTTCTACCCGATGTACCGTAAGGACGCGAAGCCTGCTGAAATTCTTTCAGCGCATTTGCATAATCCTGTTTTTGCAAATAACAATATCCCAGATTGTAATGAGCCGATTGTACATTGGCTTCACCCAGTGCAGGAAGAATACCCGACACCCCGCTGGCTAAATATTGCTGAATATCCCGAATGGCATCATCTGTCTGTCCACGCCTGTAGGCGATTTCACCCTTCCAGAAATAAGCCAGTGCCTGGTAAAATGCATCAAAAGGATGGGCTAAAGAAAGCGTGAGCAGGCTATCGGCTGCAGATAAATTTCCATCGTTGATGAGTTGCATCGCCCGTCCAAAGGTAAGCTTCTGATAAGCCCGCAATAAGGCGGGAGATGGACGATCGAGTGACGCATACAGTTCCAGTGCCCCCTTGTAATCATTCGTATTCATCAGCAACGGAACCAGTATTTCTCTGGCTTCGTTGGCATAATCCGATGCTGGATAATCCTGTAAGAATTGCTTGAGTGTGGCGAGGGCGGCATCTTCATATCCCAGCTCATAAGACAGTTTGCCGTAAATAAAACGCGCAATTTCCTGCTGGCGGGGATTATAATTGCTGCGTGCACAGATGGCAAAAGCATTGCGTGCATCAGCTTTTTGTCCGGTTTTCAGGTAACAATCTCCCAATAAATACATGGCATTTTGCCCGAGAGAATCTGTAACCGTACTGAGTTGCTTAAAACCCAGAATAGCTTCAGGATATTGTTGTGTTTGATAATAACAGAAAGAAAGTTCATATACATCTTCTCGACGCAAGCTATCGGCCTGCCGCGCATATTGTTGCAGATAAGGCAAAGCCTGCGCATAATCGCCCAGTTCAAAATAAGCCTGACCCACCAGTTGCTGAAGCTGCAGCTGATAGTAATTATCTCCTCGCTGAAGCACCGGCAGGGCATAATCAATGGCCTGTTGTTTTTTGCCCTGGAAATAATAAATCTCGGCGATATAATAAGGCACCACCCGATCGTACGGCGATGTACCGGCTACTTTTAAAAATGATTGCAA
>ERZ795042.650-NODE-650-length-25976-cov-23.126230_pt1 | contig 25976 bp, 18 predicted proteins | sample MGYA00375126_ERZ795042 | MGnify/ENA primary metagenome ERZ795042 (study PRJEB30171, sample SAMN05518105) | compost metagenome | isolation source: Feedstock adapted compost from Newby Island compost facility, Milpitas, CA | place: USA:Newby Island compost facility...
GCGGCGGCGAGCTGGCCCGCGACCTCGTCGAGGGACTCCGAGGCGGCGCGGACGCTCTTCGCCCGCTCGTGGATGGAGCCCACCAGCTCGCGGAGCCCGCTGACCATGTTGGCGAGGGCGTGTCCGAGTTCGTCCTTCGCGCTCCTGGCGCGGAGCTCCACCGTGAGGTCGCCGGCGGCGAGGGCGCGGGCCGCGTTCGTGACTTCGGTGAGGTACGCGTCGAGCTCGTTCACCGACCGGGCGAGCTCGCCCACCTCGTCCCGCGCCGTCTCGTCGACGCGGACGCCGAGTTCGCCTTCGGCCTGGCGACGGACCGCGCCGACCACCCGGCGGATGCGGCTGCCGAGCCGCCACCCGAGCGTTCCCGTGGCGGCAGCGCAGACCGCCGTCGCGACGAGCACGATGGCGAGCACGGAGGTCGCCGCTGCCCGTCGGGGAGCGTCCGCCTCGGACACGGTCATCTGGCTGACGACGTTCCAGCCGAGCCCTTCGCCCACGCCGCCTCCGGCAGGGAGGACCATCGCGCGCCACCGCTTGCCGGAAGGATCGGTGTAGGTGACGAGGCCGGACTCGCGGGCGGTCGCCCGCGCGGTGAGCGCTTCCGCGAGCGGCTGTCCGAAGTAGCCGTCGTTCGGGTGGTAGAGGACGGTGCCGTCCGCCGCGAGGAGGACGATCTCGCCGGTGTCGCCGAAGGAAGCCTCCGCCAGGCGGGCGAAGACCGGGGTCACGTCGAGCGTCGTGCGCAGGACGCCGACGACCTCCCCTCGGTACCGGATCGGGACGCCGATGTTCATCGCCCACACGCCTGTGCTGTCGTCGAACTCCACGGGCTCCACGGTGACGGCGCCCTCGCCGTTCGCGTACGCGTGCTGCCACCACTCCTCGTCCGACTGCAGGTAGTCGGAGGTCGGTTCGATCTGGGCCACGTTCCGGCCGTACTTATCGGTGAGGAACACCTCCACGTGCGCCGGGAAGCTCTCGCGGAAGGTCGCGAGGAGGGCGGCAGCCTCGGTGTTGGCGATCCGCTCGTAGACGGCTTCCGCTTCCGGGCTGCTCCCTCCGCCCTGCCACGCCTTCCAAGCTTCATCCAGGGCGAGCGCCTCCGCTTCGTCGAACCGAAGCAGGCTGCTGCTGCGAGCAGCGTCGACGAGCTGGTCGGCGAGCGCGAGCGCTTCGACCCGGGCGACTTCGGCAGCGATCGTGCTGAGGGCCTCCTGGAGGGCCAGACGGCTCTCCGTGTCGAGCATGGCCGTGACGTTCTTGTCGGCCTCGCGGTCCACGATACGGATGACGCCGATGAGGATCGCCACGGCCATCAGCAGCGTGAGACCGGTGGCGACCAGCACGAACTTCTTCGTGATGGAAAGGTCGCGCCAGATCCGCATGCCTCCTCCTCGGATTGGAGTCGTCCCCGAGGTTCGGAGCTCCGGTCGGTTCGCGGCATCAGGAGTTCCGTGGAGGGAGCGCGGCGCGCGCCACTGAATTTTGACCCTGCTAAAGGAATGCGCCGGGCTTGACAGGCGGTACCGAGTGTGCGACGCTGGCGGCGGACTTAGTGTCGAAACTACACTAAGTCGCCAGGGAGGGAACGATGGCTACGCCGACTGTCCGCCGCGCCGCCGACGAGGAGCTCCTCGCCGTCTACACGAACCCCGACACCTGCCCGACGGACCGGCTCGAGTCTGTGCCGCTGGCAGATGAGCCGGCGTTCGTCGCCTGGCAGCAGGACATCCCGCGCGAGTACCTTCGTCTGACGGCGGAGGAGCTGGACGAGCGCATCCGCGCGGCGCGAGCGCTGCTGGGGGGGAAGCTCGTCATCCTCGGTCACCACTACCAGCGGGACGAGGTCATCCGGTACGCGGACTTCACGGGCGACAGCTTCAAGCTCTCCCAGCACGCGGCGGAGCAGGAGGATGCCGAGTTCGTCGTCTTCTGCGGCGTCCACTTCATGGCAGAGTCTGCCGACATCCTCACGCGGCCCGAGGTCGCGGTCATCCTCCCGAACATGGCCGCGGGCTGTTCGATGGCCGACATGGCCGACCCCGACGACGTGCTCGCCGCGTGGGAGGAGATCCGCGAGCTGCTCGGCGAGGACGCGAGCATCATCCCCATCACCTACATGAACAGCGCCGCGTCGCTGAAGGCGTTCGTGGGCGAGCGTGGCGGGCTCGTCTGTACGTCGAGCAACGCGCCCCGGGCTTTCCGGTACGCCTTCGAGCGAGCCGAGCGCATCCTCTTCTTCCCGGACCAGCATCTGGGGCGGAACACCGCCTACGCGCTCGGCGTCCCGCTGGAGGAGATGGTCGTCTGGGATTGGCGGAAGCCGTACGGAGGGCTCACGCCGGAGCAGGTGCGGAAGGCCAGGGTGATCCTCTGGCAGGGACACTGCAGCACCCACCTGCGCTTCTCCGTGGAGCAGATCGAGGCGGCGCGCCGGCGCTACCCGGATGTCCGCATCATCGTCCACCCGGAGTGCCGCTTCGAGGTGGTCCAGGCAGCGGATGACTACGGTTCGACGGAGAAGATCGCGAAGGTCATCCACGAGGCGCCGGCGGGAACGGTCTGGGGGGTCGGCACGGAGATCAACCTCGTCAATCGGCTCGCCAAGCAGAACCCCGACAAGACGGTGTTCTGCCTCGACCCCGTCGTCTGCCCCTGCAGCACGATGTACCGGATCCATCCGGCGTACGTGGCGTGGGTGCTCGAGGAGCTCGCGGCCGGCCGCATCGTGAACCAGGTGAAGGTCGACGAGCGCACGCGCTACTGGGCCCTCGTGGCGCTCGAGCGGATGCTCGCGCTCCCCTGACGCGCGCCCCCGGGCTCACTGTCGGGCTGCGTGGCGGAGGAGGAAGGACCGCACCGCTTCCACCGTTCGGGCCTTCGCTTCCGGGGAGCGCCAGTCCTCGAGGAGCTCGGCGTTCGGCGCGATGCGGGCGATCTCGTGGGCGATTTCGGGCGGGTGGAAGTCGTCGTTCCCCGGGAGCACGAGGAGCGGCGTCTGGCAGGTCGCGAGCCACTCCCGGCTCACGCTGAAGACGAAGTCGCTGCGGCCGAAGAACGCCGCAGCAGTCTCCCGGTGGATGCGGGCGTACTCGGCGGGGTCCATCGACGCCACCTTCGTGCGGAACGCCTCGTCGGCGGCGATGCGGTTCGCCCAGAGCCCCGCCTTCGGATTCTGCTGGAAGTGGTCGTTGGCGAGCGCGGCGACCACCACGGCCTCCATCCCTTCGCGTTCGGCCGTGCGGGCAGCGGTCTCGAACATCCCGATGAAGGAGTCGAAGTTCCCGTCCTTCAGCCCGATCGGGTTCTGGAGCACCGCGGCGGAGACGCGATCCGGAGCCTCGGCGATCAGCCGCAGGCAGTAGGAGCTGCCGATGCACATCCCCATCACGTGCGCGCGCCGGATGCCGAGGGCGTCCAGGAGGGCGATGTGGTCGGCAGCCATCTCCTCCCATCCCGTGGGCTCGAGCGGTCCGAAGCTCCGGCCTGCGTTCCGCTGGTCCATCGCGATGAGCCGGAACGAATCGGCGAGTTCGACCGTGGGGTCGTACGGTGCCCGCCGCCAAGCTTCGATGGTGCTCTCCATGCCGCCGGGCGCGAAGAGGAGCACGGGGTAGCCGGAGCCGAACTCCTCATAGTAGATGGACGCGCCGGTGCGCAGGTCGATTCGGGGCATCGTGGTCCTCCGCAAGATCCGTTGGCTCAGTTCTCAGCGCCGAGCCAGCGATACTTCCGGCGGCGGTGTTCCGCCACCTCCTCTGAGAGCCGCGCTGCCAGCGTAGCAATCGTCTCTGCTAGCAGGGAGAGGCGCGCTTCCGGCTCCACGACGGCGAGCAGGCGCTGCCGTTCGGCCTCCTCCACCTGCAGCCACGGCCCGAGGAAGTCGGGGAGCTCCTCCGCCCGTGCCGGGAGCTCCAGGTCCCGTGCCCACTGGCCGCTCAGCTCGAGGGCTGCCCGGAAGTACACCGGGAAGCGCTCCCGTACGTTCCGTTCCGCCTCGCGAACGGCGGGAGTGTCCGGCAGTGGCAGGTCCGGGAGGAAGTCGACGAGCCCCCGCGGGTACGGTGCCGAGGGGAGCCTTTGGAGGAGCCGGAACCGCCGTCGCCCCCGCGCCGTGACGAAGAACCGGCCGTCGGGCGCCTCCTGGACCTCTTCGAAGCAGGCGGTCGTCCCGACGTCGAACGTTTCCGCCTCCCCTCCGACCTCAGGCCCTTCACGGATGAGCAGGACGCCGAACTCCCCGCCACGTTCGAGCAGCTCCGCCAGCATTACCTTGTACCGCGGTTCGAAGATCTGCAGCGGGAGCCGCATTCCGGGGAAGAGGACGGTGTTGAGGGGGAAGAGCGGGAGCTCGAACGGCACGGAGCCAGTCTACCCCGCCGGGTGACCTCACGAGCGCCGGCGCGCCAGCCACTCCTCCAGCTCCTGTCGATGCTCTTCGAAGTGCCCGATCCCGGCGGTCTGGAGCAGGCGGCTTGCGATTCGCGGCCGACCGCGCTCCTCGTCGGTGCCGAAGAGCTCGTCGGGCGCCGCCTTCGCCGCCGCGAGGTAGGCGTGGAACGCCTCGTCCCAGTCCTCGAGTGCGGCCCGGCCCGCCTTCGCTTCGGCGGCGAAGCGCTGGTTCCAGGACTCGACGTCGCTCCAGTCGACCCCCTCCGGAGACGGGCGCTCTCCCCGGCTCACGCGCTCGAGGGCGATCGTCATCTGGCGGTACCAGCCGGCCATGTGTGCGAGCAGTTGGCTGAGGTTCCAGGTGCCGAGCCAAACCTCGCCGTACGCTTCGTCAGGCAGGTTCGCGATCCGGTCGCGGAACTCCGTGTACGCTCGCTCGAGGGCGTTGATCTCGTCCGCCTTCGCCATGACTGCCCCTCCTCGTTCGGTGTGTCGCTTCGCTGGGGCAGCATACACGTTGCGGGGCTGGGGCTCACATGCTCCGGAGGATGCGGACCCGTTCCTCGATCGGCGGGTGGGTGTCGAAAAGACGGTTCAGCCAGCTCGAGTGTTCGCGAAGCGGGTTGTAGATGAAGAGGTGGGCCGTGGCCTTGTTCGCCGCCTCCAATGGTTCCGGGTCCCGGGCGATCTTCTCCAGCGCGTCTGCGAGCGCGTACGGGTTCCGGCAGAGGAGCGCGCCGCTGGCGTCGGCGAGGTACTCGCGCCGACGGCTTACGGCGAACTTCAGCATCTGGGCGACGAGCGGCGCGAGGATAGCGGCCACGAGGATCACGAGCACGATCGGGACCGTCGCCACCCCCCCGCCCTTGTCGCGGTAGCGGCGCCTCCGGCCGGCTCCCCAAGCCGTGTACCGGAGGAGGAGGTCGGCGACGAGGGCCACGACGCCCACGAGCACGGCCGCGATCGTCATCACGCGGATGTCGTAGTTCGCGATGTGCGAGAGCTCGTGAGCGAGGACCGCCTCGAGCTCCGCGGGCTCCAGCTTCTCCAGGAGCCCCCGGGTGACGACCACGTGCGCGTGCTCAGGGTCGCGCCCCGTGGCGAACGCGTTCGGGGCGGAGTCCTCGAGTACCCAGGTGCGGGGCATCGGCAGCCCCGCCCCGATGCACAGGTTCTCCACCCGACGCACGTACTCCCACTCCTCTTCTTTCGAGACCTCCCGCGCCCCCGTGATCGAGAGCACGACAGATGATGCCGCGAAGTAGCTGTAGCCGGCGTACAGGGTGAGGACGGCCATGGCGACCGGGAAGGCGAGCAGCGGGCCGTCGAGGACGTACGTCACTCCCCCGACGAGCCCGGTGATGATGAGCACGAATCCGATCATCAAGAGCCAGGTCTCGCGCTTGTTCCGCGCGATCTGGTCGTAGATCAGGATCGAACCGGGGGCGGGCGCTTCCACGAGCGGATTAGGTCGTGCTGAAGCTCACCCGGACCTCCTCGCGCGCCTCCTCCTCTGCCTCGTAGAACTCCGCCGGTTCGAAGCGGAAGAGGTTCGCGACGATGGCGCTCGGCATCGTGACGATGCGCTCGTTGTACCGCTGGACGTTCGCGTTGTAGAACTGGCGCGCGTACGCGATCTTGTCCTCGGTGTCGGTGAGCTCCCGCTGCAGTTCGAGGAAGTTCTGGTTCGCCTTCAGATCTGGGTAGTTCTCGGCGACGGCGAAGAGGGAGCGGAGCGCCTGGGTGAGCATGTTGTCGGCCTGAGCGGCGTCGTGCGGCGATCGGGCGGTCTCGAGCATCGACCGAGCGCGGGTGACGTTCTCCAGCACCTCCCGCTCATGGGCGGCGTACCCCTTCACCGTCTCTACCAGGTTCGGGATGAGGCTCGCTCGGCGCCGGAGCTGGATGTCTATGCCCGACCAGGCCTCCTGCACGCGAAGCCGGGCGCGGGCGAGGCCGTTGTACATCGCCATCACCCAGAGGGCGAGGAGGATGATGACGCCGACGATGACGAGCAGGACGATGAGGGTCGTCATGGGCGAACTCCCTTCCGCGACTGGGCCTCATCCTACCACGGCCTCGGCCGCGCCCGATGGCGGGCGGTCATCCGCCTCGGGCGCGCCGCTGCATGAACCGGCGCGTGACGAGCCAACGGGTGGTGAGACGGGAGAGCCCGAGGCCGAGCATGAGGGCGACGGTCACGAACACCGCCGTGCCCGCCCAATCGTTCCCCGTCGCCGCCACGATGAGTCCGAGGTAGAGGCCGATGAACGCTCCGAGGGAGAAGGCGAAGTAGACGGGGAACGTCCGCCACTTCCACTCGGGAAGGGGCCGAACCGCCCGTTCGGCCACTCCGCCCCCCGGGGACGGGGCCGCGCCCGCTCCCCGGCGGCGCCGTCGACGCTTCTTGCTCGCCACGCCGCTAGCCTACGGCGGCCGCTGGTTCGAATCTACGCGCCGCCCGAGCGCGCCTCCATCCAAGCGACGAGCTCGCGCCGCGAGAAGAGGAGGATGCCGCTGCCAGTGCGGCGATGGGGCAGCTGGCCGGCCAGAGCCGCCGCCTCGAGCTCCGCCACTGCGAGTCCGACGAAGGCCGCTGCCTCCTCCAACTCCAGGACCTCCTCCAGCGCTGAGGGGGGATTCAGGCAGCGGTCGCAGGCGAACTCGAGCCCAAGGTGGTCCTCGTTGATCCACACCCGGCCGCAATCCTTGCCAGGGAGGTCCTCCCGCTGGTTCAGGTGGAACGGCTCGCCGCAGCCGTCGCAGAAGGCGCCGCTCGCCGGGCCGAGCGGCTCGCCGCAGACAGAGCACGGTGTGCCGGGTTCCGGATACGGTGTCACACCGCCATCGTACCGCGGCTTTCCTTCCTTGACACCGAACGAATGCCGTCCATATGATTAGCCAACCTTAACAATTTCCGCCCCGAGCGGTGGGAGGTGTCGTGCCCGAGGCACCCGTCGTGGCGGCGATCGACGAGCTCTACGCTCGCCTCGGCATCAAACCGCTCCCCGAAGCGCTGCTCCGCGAGGCCCTCACGCACTCCTCGTACCTGAACGAGAGCCCCGAACCGGTGCCGTCGAACGAACGTCTCGAGTTCCTCGGCGACGCGGTGCTCGGGATGGTCGTCGGCGACGAGCTCTTCCGCGCCTTCCCGGAGCTCGGTGAAGGGGAGCTCACCCGGATGCGGGCGGAGCTCGTCCAGCGCCGCGCGCTCGCGCGGGTCGCGGCCCAGCTCGGGCTGGGCGAGTACCTGCAAATGGGGCGCGGCGAGGAGGCCGCGGGCGGGCGGACCCGGGAGCGGAACCTCGCCGGGGCGCTCGAAGCGCTCATCGGCGCCGTCTTCGTCGGCCACGGCTACCGGGCCGCGCGCGCCTTCGTGCGGCGGATCCTGCGATCGGAGCTCCGCCGCATCGAGACCCGCGGCGTCGAGGTCGACCCGAAGACCCGCCTCCAGCACGTGGCCCAGTCGGTCTGGCGGCAACCGCCCGAATATGTGACCGTAGAACATGACATGACGCCGGGGAACCCGCGCTTCGTCGTCGAGGTTCGTGTCGCCGGCCGGAGCCTCGGCCGCGGCGAGGGGCGAAGCAAACGGGAAGCCCAACGAGCGGCAGCTCGCGAGGCGCTGACGAGGCTGAGCGAAGAAGGGGCGGTGGCGTAGCCATGTACCTGAAGCGGCTCACGCTCCAAGGCTTCAAGAGCTTCCCCTCGCGCACCCTGCTCGAGTTCGGGCCCGGGATCACCGCCATCGTCGGCCCGAACGGCTCCGGGAAGAGCAACGTCGCCGATGCGATCCGATGGGTTCTCGGCGAGCAGAACGTCCGCCTCCTCCGCGCACGGCGTCTCGAGGACGTGATCTTCGCTGGCACCTCGAAGCGGCCGGCGGTCGGGATGGCCGAGGTGCTCCTCACCCTCGACAACGAGGACCGCTGGCTCCCGGTCGAGTTCGCCGAGGTCGAGATCGGCCGTCGGCTCTACCGGTCCGGCGACTCGGAGTACCTGCTGAACGGATCGCGCGTGCGCCTGCGCGACGTTCAAGAACTCCTGCAGAAGGGCGAGGTTGGCCAGAACTCGTACACCATCATGGCGCAGGGGCTCGTCGATGAGGTCCTCAGCCTCACTCCGCTCGAGCGGCGGGCGTTCATCGACGAAGCCGCGGACGTGAAGCGGTTCCGCCTGCGGATCAAGGAGGCGCAGGACCGTCTCGCGGCGACGCGGGAGAACCTCGAGCGGGTGGAGCTCATCCTTGAGGAGCTGCGGCCGCGGCTGGAGCAACTGCGGCGGCAAGCGGACCGGGCGCAGGAGCACGCCCGCTTGTCGGCGGAGCTGCTCGAGCTCCTGCGGGCCTACTACGAGCACCTCTGGAACGAGGCGCAGAACGGCCTCGTCCGTTCCCGCGCAGCGCTCGACCAGTTCGTGGCCGAAGAGGCCGAGGCGGAGGAGCGCGTCAGACGTCTCCGCGAACAGCTGCGGACCATCGCCGAGGAGATCGCGCGCCGGCGAGAAGCGATCGCGCGACGCGATCAGGCCCATACCGAGCTCGAGTCGCGCCTCGCGCAGGCGGAGCAGGAGCTCGCGCTCGAACGGGAGCGCCACGGGATGCTCGCCGCCCGACGTGAGGAGCTCCGGCACGAGCTGGAGGCGCTGGAAGCTGAGCGGCTGTCGCTCACCAGCAGCGGCGTCGAAGACACGCGCCGCGAGCTCGCCCTCGCCGAGGAGGTGGAGGAGCGGCGCGCCGCGCTCCGGGCTGCGCGCGAGGCGCTCGAGATCGCCGAGCGGGAGTACGCGGCGGTGCGCGCTCGGCTCCGTGAGCTCCAGGACGCGCTCCAGGCCGATGATCGGCGGCACGGCGCCGCCGACGCCGACATCGAGCAGGCCCAGGCGCGCCTCGCCGAACTGGACCGGGAGGAGGAGGCGGCCCTCGCCCGGCGGAAGCAGCTCCTCGTCGAGCTCATCGGGTACGGGCGGCGCTTCCGGGACCTCCGGGTGGCCCTCGCTGCCGCCGAGGAGAGCCTCGTGCGGGCCCGCGAGGAGACGGAAGCGCTCCGCGCGCGGCTCTCGCGGGTCGAGGAAGAGGTCCGCACGTACGAGGCCGAGGGCGGGCGCGAGCTGCGGGAGCTCGACCGCCTCGAAGGCCGGCTCGAGGCGCTCGAGCGCGTGCAGGCGGAGAACGAAGGCATCGCCCAGGGCACGCGCGCTGCGCTCGTGATGGGCCAGGCGCTCATCGAAGGGGTCGAGCCGGGGAGTCTGGGCGAGCCGCCGGAGGTCCCCGGGGTCATCGGCCTCCTCGCCCGGCAGCTCCGCGTCCCGGCCGGCCTCGAAGCGGCGATCAACGCGGCCCTCGAGCACCGCCTCCACGCCATCGTCATCGAACGGCTGGACGACGCGCTCCTGGCGGTGCGGCTCCTCGCGGAGCGGGGAGCGGGGCGGGCGCAGTTCCTCCCGCTCGACTCCGTTCGGCACGTCTACCCGCTGAACCTCCAACGCGAACGGGGCGTCGTCGGTGTGGCCGCGAAGCTCGTACGGTGCGAGCCCGCCGTTCGGCCTCTCGTCGACACCCTGCTCGGCCGCGTCATCGTCGTCGAGGACGTCGCGACCGCCCTGCGCATCCTCCGACGCGGCCTCGGCGCCGTCGTGACGCTCGACGGGACGTTCTTCGAGCCCGTGGGACCGGTCACGGGCGGTGTGGCCTCCGATGACTCAATCCTCGTCCGCCAGCGGGAGCTCGAGGAGCTCCCCCAGCGCATCGAAGCGCTGCGCGAGCGCACCGAGGCGATCCAGCAGCAGCTGGCGCGGGCGCGGGAGTCGGTCCGGCAGCTCGCCGCCCAGCTCCGCGAGGCGGAGGGCCGGTACGAAGAGCGGGTGCGGGAGCTCGAGCAAGCGCGCGCCAGCCTCGAGGCGGAGCGGGAGCGGCTCCACCGGCTGCGCCGTGAGCTCCAGGCCGTCGCTTCACGTCGCGGCGACATCGCCCGGGAGCGGGCAGCCCTCGAGCGCCGCATTGCGCAGGCGGAGCAAGCGGCTCGCGCCGCCGCCGAGCGTCGCGAAGCGAGGCTCACCGAACTCAAGGAACTGGAAGCGGAGCTGGCGCAGGCGACCGCTCGGCGGGAGGCGAGCCTCGCCGCCGTCTCCGAGGCGTCGAGCCGCCTCGCTGCCGTGGAGGGCGAGCAGCGGGCGATCGAACTCATGCGGGAACAACACGAGAAGGCGCGTGCTCGGATCGAGGAGCAGCTCAACGCGCGGCGGCTCCAGGCGCGGAACCTCGAGCTGGAGACCCAGGTCATCCTCGAGCGCATCGGGGCCCTCCAGCGCGAGCTCGAAACGCTCCGCGCCCGGCGTGAGGAAGCCGTGCTCGACGTCGCCCCCGCGAGGGACGAACTCGTGCGGCTCGAACACCACGAACGGCAGGTGCAGGAGGAGCTCGCGCGGGAGCAGGAGCGGCTCCTGGCGGCCCAGCGGCGGCGGCTCGAAGCGGAGAACGAAGTGGCCCGCTGGGAACAGCGCCTCGGAGCGCTCCGCGAGGAGATGGCTCGGGAGGGCCTCGAGCCAGCATCGGGCGGCCGGGTCGTCCCGGTCGGCACGAACACCGATCCCACCCCGCCGGTGCACGGCGCGGGGATCGTCGATGTCGAAGAGGCCCGCGCCCGGATCGAGGAGCTGCGGCGGAAGATCCGCCGCCTCGGCCCGGTGAACCAGGAGGCGCCGGAAGATCTCCGCGAAACGGAGGAACGGTACCAGTTCCTCGAGACGCAGGTCGCCGACCTGCGCGCAGCGGAGGAGCAGCTCCGGAACGCCATCGAGGAGCTCGGGGCGGAGATCCGCGCCCGGTTCCAGTCCACCTTTGAGCGGGTCGATCACGCCTTCGGCGAGTACTTCCGGGCGTTCTTCGGGGGCGGGCAGGCGCGGCTCGTGCTCACCGATCCCGAGAACCCGGCCGAGTCCGGCGTCGACGTGGAGGCGCAGCCGCCCGGCAAGCGGATCAACAGCCTCTCTGCCCTCTCCGGCGGCGAGCGCTCGCTGACGGCCGTCGCCCTCCTCTTCGCCCTGCTCACGGCGAACCCGGCGCCGTTCTGTGTGCTCGACGAGGTGGACGCGGCGCTCGACGAGGCGAACGTCGGCCGGTTCACGAGCGCCCTGCGGGAGCTCGCGAAGCGGACGCAGTTCCTCGTCATCACCCACAACCGGCGCACCGTCGAGGCAGCGGACGCAATCTACGGCGTCTCCATGGGCCCCGACGGAGTGTCGAAGGTTCTTTCCCTGCGCCTTTCCGACCTGCCGGAGCATCTCGAACGCTGACTCGGCTGACGCCGTACCATCGAGCGGAGGAGGGAGACTGTGCGCTTCTGGCGACGAAAGTCCACGCCTTCGGAGGCCGAGACCGTCGCGACAGCGGTGGCGGAGACCCCGGAGGAGCGGGCCGAGCTCCACGAACAGACCGAGCGCGCAACGGCGCGCACCCGACGGGGGATCTTCGGTCGCATCGCCGACCTCTTCTCCCGCCCCGAATACGACGAGACGCTCTGGGAGGAGCTCGAGGAGATCCTCATCCTCAGCGACGCCGGAGTCGAGACGACGACGGAGATCCTCTCGCGTGTGCGTGCGCGGGCGAAAGAGGAGGGCGCGAAGACGGCCGATGAGGTTCGGCGCATCCTCCGGGACGAGCTCATCGCCATCCTCGAGGCTCCTGTGCAGCGGCCGCCGGCGTGGAGCCTCCCCGACCCGCCGAAGCCGCTCGTGATCCTCGTCGTCGGAGTCAACGGCTCCGGGAAGACGACGAGCATCGCCAAGCTCGCGCACGCGTTCACCCGTGACGGCGCCAAGGTCGTCCTCGCGGCAGCGGACACCTTCCGAGCTGCAGCCATCGACCAGCTCCGGGTGTGGGCCGACCGCATCGGTGTGCGGCTGGTCGCGCAGCAGCCCGGGGCCGACCCAGGTGCGGTCGCCTTCGATGCCCTGGGCGCCGCCGAGGCGGCCGGCGCGGACATCGTCATCGTCGACACTGCCGGACGGCTGCACACGAAGACGAACCTGATGGAGGAGCTCCGGAAGGTGGCGCGCGTCGTGCAGCGGAAGGTTCCCGAGGGCCCGCACGAGGTGCTGCTGGTAATCGACGCGACCACAGGGCAGAACGGGCTCGCCCAGGCGCGGACGTTCACCGAAGCGGTGGGCGTGACGGGCATCGTGCTCTCGAAGCTCGATGGGACGGCGAAAGGCGGCATCGCCTTCGCCATCGCACACGACCTCGGGATTCCGGTTCGGTTCATCGGCACCGGTGAACGGCTGGAGGACCTGGCGCCGTTCGATCCGGCGGAATTCGTCGATTCGCTCCTCGCCTAGGGGAGCGGGATGGACGAGCTCACGCGCTTCTGGGCCGCTGCCGTGCTGATCGGCGCGGCGGGAGCGCCGATCTCCAGTCGCCTCTTCGGGCGGCTTCCGGACCGCGGCGCGGGGCTCGCGCTCCCGGTCGGCCTCCTCTGCACGGGTTGGGTGTACTTCGCCCTCCGGAGCTTCGGGATCTTCCCGCCGGGGCGTGGCGGGGCGTTCCTCGCGGTCGCGGCGGTGGCGCTGGCCTCGCTGGCGGTCCTCCGGCGCTCCGAGGACCCCGGGCGGGAGCTTCGGCGGACCCTTCCCGCGGCGCTGCTCGCGGCGGCCGGCTTCACGGCCGCGTTCGTGCTCTTCGCCGTGTTCCGCTCGTACGTGCCCGAGATCCGCGGCACGGAGCAGCCGATGGACCTCCTGTTCCTCAACGCGGCGGCCGTCTCGCCGGAATACCCGCCGCACGACCCCTGGCTGGCAGGCGAGCCGGCGAGCTACTACTACTTCGGCTACGTGCAGGTCGCGCTCGTCACGCTCCTCGCCGGGGTGCCGACGGAGTTCGGCTACAACCTCGGCCTCGCGCTCGTGTTCGCGGCCACGGTGACCGCGGGGGCGAGCGTCTCCCTCGCCGTCGCCACGCTCGTCCTCGCACGGCCCCGGTGGGCGTCGGTCGCGTGCGCGCTCGTGCTCCTCCTCCTGGTGGGGTCGCTCGTAGCGCCCTTCGAGTGGGCGGCGGCGCACGGGCGGTACGACGTGGAGCTGTATCGGGCAGTTCGCCTGGAGGCGCTGCTGCCCTGCGAGCTCGGGGTCTCAGGAGACTGCGTCAATCTCCCGGCGGGGTCGCGCACGACGGCGTGGTACCCGACCGAGCACTGGTTCTGGTGGCGGGCCACGCGGATCGTTCCCGGCACGATCATCGAGTTCCCGATCTTCAGCTTCATGCTCGGCGACCTCCATCCCCACCTGATGGCCTTGCCGACGAACCTCGTCGCGGTGGCGCTCGCACTCGTGACCTTCCGGCGCCGCGGCGCCCCGCTCCGGGTCACGCGGCGGGGCCCAGCGGACGGCTGGCTCTTCGTCGCAAGCGCCGTCGTGCTCGGAGGGCTCGCGTTCGTGAACGCGTGGGACGTGGTCACGTTCGCAGCGCTCGTCTGGGCGGCGGCCGCCGCGAGCAACCTCCGCGTCCGGCTCGCCCCCCTCCTCGCGGCGAGGGAGGCGATGCTCTGGGCTGCGGCCGCGCTCGCCCTGGGCGCCGCGCTGTACCTCCCCTGGTGGCTGCACTTCCGCACACAGGCGGGTGGGATCTTCCCGTACGTGGGGGAGGGAACGGCCCCGCAGCACGCGCTCCTCCAATTCGGTCCGCTGCTCGCCGCGGCCTGGGCGCTTCTCCTCTCGGCTGCGGGGCACCGCCCGACCGACCCCCGGACTTGGCGCTGGGGGGCGGTGCTCCCCGCGGTGCCCCTCGGCATCTGGTTCGTCTGGACGGCCGCCGACGGCTCGCTCGCGCGTGCGGTCGAAGCCCGCGGACTCGGTTGGCTCACGCTCGTCGGCTACGGCGCGATGCTTTGGGCGGCAGCCGGCCTGACCCTCGGGCACGCGCGGCGCGCCGCGGGGACCGCGTTCCCGCTCGCGCTCGTCACGCTCGCCTTGCTCCTCCTCTATGGAGCGGAGCTCTTCTACGTCCGGGACGTGTTCGCGGACAGCCTTCCGCGGATGAACACCGTCTTCAAGCTCTCCTACCAGGCGTGGCTCCTCCTCTCCCTCGCAGGCGGAGCGGGCATCGTGGCGGCGGCGCGCAGGAGGCCGGGCGAGCTGCGGGCGGTCGCCGTCGCGGCCTGCGCGCTGGCGGCGGCTGGCCTCGTCTACCCCGTCATCGCGCTTCCGAACCGCACCGGCGGCTTCATGGGGCCGCGCACGCTCGATGGGCTCGCCTTCCTCGAGGCGTCACAGCCCGGAGAGCGTGCGCTCGTCGAAGAGGTACGGCGCGCCGTGCCTCCGGGAGAGGTGCTCGTCGAGGCTTCGGGCCGTCGGTGGGCTCAGGGGGAGAGCGGACCTGAGCTCGCATCGGCGAACGTGGACTACACCGACGCTGGCCGTGTCGCCTCGCGGACCGGAAGTCAGACGCCCATCGGCTGGTACTTCCACGAGATCCAGTGGCGAGGCGACACGGAGGAGAACCGGCGCCGGTTCAGCCGTCGCCAAGAGCTCGTCGATCAGGTGTACCTCGCGAGAACCGGAGAGGAGGCGCAAGAGGCGTTGCGTGAGCTGGGCGCGGACTGGGTCGTGCTCGGCCCGCTGGAGGAGCAGCTCTACCCGCCGAACTTCGCTTTCGTCGACGCGCTCGACCTCGCGTTCGAGGCCGAGGGTGTGCGACTCTACCGGGTGCCTGCGAGGCGGGAGCGCGAGACGTCGTGATGGAACGTAACGCGGAGGCCCGAGCGGCGCCCACGGCGCGGCCCCGGTGGGAGGTTGCAGTCCCAACGGCGCCGCTGATGCTGGCTGGAGCCGGCGGGCTCTGGCTGCTCGTACGCGGGCTTGCGGCTGCGAACGGACTCGTGGGGGGCGCGGAGCTGGCGAGCTTGGCGGGGGCTTGGAGCGCCAAGGCGGGCGAGGCGGATGCGCGGTTCGTACCCACGTTGGCGCAAGCCCTCACGGCAGCGGCCTTCGAGCTCACTCCTTCTCCGTATGTGCCCCGGTTCCTGTTGCTCGCACTCGGCCTCCTCCTGCTCGCGGTGGCGGTGGCCTGGCTGCGGCCGGTTGCGGGCGACGCACGGCTCGCGGCGCTCGTGGCGTTGGCCGCCATCGACCCGCTCGGAATCGCGCTCGGGCTCGGGAGCGCCGAGGCGCTGGACGGGAGCGTCGCGCTGCTGCTCTTGGCCGTGTCGCTGCGCCCGCCGGCCTCGCCTGTCGTCTGGGGAATCGTCGGCTTCCTCACGGCGGCCGGCGGGGCGACGCTCTTCCCCGCAGCCGTTGCGTTCGCCGGAGCCGCCATCGTTGCGGTGCCGCACGTCGACCGGCGGAGAGTCGCCTGGCTGGTCGGCGGGGCGGCGGCCGCTGCCCTCGCGGCGAGCTTCGGTTTCGGTTTCGGCTGGCAGGGAGTCACCGTACCGATGTTCGAAGACGTGGGCGCGGTCTTCGACGGCGGACAGGCGACCGCGCCCGCGTGGGTCTTCGCCGTCCTCTACGGCGGGCCGTTACTCGCGGCGGGTGCCTTGGCGGCCGCCAGCATCCTGTTCCGCCCCGATGCGCTCGCTTCGGCCGAGCGGGCGCTCGTCGCTTGGTGGGGCGTGGCGGTCGCAGGGATCGTGGCTGCGGGCAGCGCCGAGGCGCTGGCGCCGGCAGCTTCGGCGAGCCTGGCGTCGCTCGTCCTCGCGGCCTGGCGCTTCCCCTCGGCCGTGGCCGGGCTCCGCCGGTGCGCGTGGCGGGAGGCGCGCTGGGCGGTCGCGCTCTTGCTGGGTCTACTCGGCGTGGCGGCGATGAGCGCGTTCTCCTGGGCCCACGGCCGGCTCGGTGCCGGAAGCGGGACCCTGGCGCTCGCCCTCGCAGCCGCCGCAGCCGTGCTGACGGCATCGCTGCTGCGGCAGCGCCGCACGAGGGCGGCGGCGCTCGTCCCGGGCGCGGCCATCGCTGCCGCCTGGCTGGTTGCGATGGCCAGCCGCGCCGCTGCGCCGAGCTGGCACGAACCACTGTACAGCCCCCTCAGCTCCCCGCAGGACGCCACGCTCCGGTTCGTCGCCCTGGAGCTGCGGGGCGACGGCCAGATCCTCGTACACCCTGGCCTCGAAGAGGCGGCGGTATGGCCGCTGCGCGACGTCGGGACGATCGCCGTCGGCTCCCGCCCCGAGGCGGGGGACTCCCTGCTGATCTGGCCGGCGGACGCGGCCGCGCCGGAAGGGTACCGGGCGCTCGAGGGGCGCTGGACCCTCACGTGGTCGAGCGAACCCCCGCGCGGCCTGCGTTCGTTCCTCCGCTGGTTAAGCGACCGTAACTCCCTTCCGCGCGGAGCGGTGGAGGTCCGTATCTTCACGAGAGCTGAGGAATGACGATCGCCGAGCGCCTCCAAGCGCGCGTGAAGACCCACGCCTCGGCAGCTCCGGCACGGCTGCGTGTGACGCCAGAGGTGGCGTTCTACGTCGTCCTCTTCGCCCTCGCCGCCGCCCTTCGCTTCTGGGACCTGGGCGCGCGCGCCCTCCACCACGACGAGAGCATCCACGCGCAATGGTCGTGGGATCTCCTCCGGGGGGGATATCGACATAACCCGATTTTCCACGGACCGCTCTACTACCACGTGCAGGCGGCGGCGTTCTTCCTCTTCGGCGCCAGCGACTTCACGTCGCGGCTCACGGCGGCCGCCTTCGGGACGGGGCTCGTAGCGCTCCCGCTGCTCCTCCGGCGGCGGCTCGGCCAGCGGGGGACGATGGCAGCGGTCGCCTTCATCGCCTTCTCGCCGACGCTCGTCTACTTCAGCCGGTTCTTCCGCGAGGACATTTACCTCGCCGTCTTCACGCTCCTGATGGTCGTCGCGATGTGGCGGTACATCGGCGCGGGCGGTGAGCGATGGCTGGTGCTGTTCGCGCTTGCCCTCGCGGCCGCGCATGCGACGAAGGAGGCGACCTACCTCCTCGTGGCGATCTTCCTCCTCTACCTGAACGGGCTGTTGGCTTGGGAGCTGGCCCGCGACGCGCTCGCGGCCCGGAGGTTGCGCTCCGCCGTCCGCCACTGGACGCTCGCCGCTTCCCTGTTCGTCTATGCGTGGGCGATTGCCGCGCTCTGGCCCTGGCTGGAGCGGCTGCGGCGCGCCGCGGGCTGGGAGCGGATGCCGCGGAGCGGAGACGTGCTCGTCCTCCTCGGCACGCTCACTGTCCCGCTTCTCGCGCCCGTCCTGAAGGAGCCGTTCGAATCCGGAGTGCCGGTGGTTCGAGACCTCCCCGGTCTCGCAGGAGTGCCGCTCCTCGGCCGAGGGGTCGTCGACCCCGGCCAGCTCGACTGGCCCGCCGTGTGTCAGGCTGCGGGCGCAGCGGCTCGGGAGAATGCGCTCCTCCTCGGCGGGCTCTTCCTCCTGCTGGTGGGCGCGTGCGCGAGCATCGGTCTCGCGTGGCGCCCTCGGACCTGGTCGCTGGCCGCGGGCGGCGCGGCGCTGCTGTACACGACGCTCATGACCTCGCTCTGGACGAACCTCGGCGGGCTCTGCTCCGGCCCGTGGGGCTCGCTCGACTACTGGATCAGCCAACACGACGTCCGCCGGGGCAACCAGCCCTGGTTCTACTACGACATGCTGATGCCGGCGTACGAGTTCCTGACGCTCTCCCTCGCGCTCGTCGGCGTCTGGTGGGCCCTCGCGCGGGGCTCGGCGTTCTCGCGCTTCCTCGTCTTCTGGATCGTCGGCGTCTGGGCGGCGCTCTCCTGGGCCGGCGAAAAGATGCCGTGGTTGAACGTCCACATCGCGCTCCCCGTCGCCCTCCTCGCCGCCTGGACGGTCGAACGGGCATGGGTGCGGGCAGGGCCGCTCGATGCGGGAAGAGCGTCCCGGCTGCTCAGCCTCGCGCTGCTGGCAGGCGGAGTTGCCGCGGTCCTCGTGTACGCGCCTGGCGGCACGCTCTGGGCCGCGCTCAGGCTCGCCGTTCTGCTCCTCGCTGCGGGCTTCCTCTTCCCCCTCCTCCGCGGGTTCTCGCGGCGTGCGGCGATGCTCTTCGTGGTCACCGCCCTCGTGGGCGCGCTCGCCCTGCCTTCGATTCGAACGATGGTGTCGGTCACGTTCGAGCGAGGGGACGTGCCGAAGGACCTGCTCATCTACACGCAGACGAGCCCGAGCATTCCCGACCTCATGGGTGACATCACGGCGCTCGCCGCCGCCACGGGGCAGGGGTACGACCTCCCGATTGCCGTCGACACGACCGACTCCTTCGCGTGGCCGTGGGCCTGGTACCTCCGGGACTACCGGCGGGTCTCGTACGTGGACTTCTCCGCCGGACCGCCGGAGGGCGAGTTCGCCGTAATGCTCGTGAACGAGCGGAACGTGTCCCGCCTCACGGAGGCGTACGGGTCGCGCATGGAGGAGTACGCGCCTCCGGAACGGTACCCGCACCGCTGGTGGTTCCCCGAGACGTACAAGACGGCCCTGCCGAGCGGGCCGTGGAGCCTCGAGACGTGGCAGCGGCTGTGGGACGGGATCACGAAGGAGGGCTGGCTCGCCGATTGGTACCGCTTCTGGCGTGACCACGAGCCGCCGGCGGCGCTCGGGTCGGTGGACGGCTTCGCGTTCTTCCCGGCCAACTTCGACCGGAGCCGAGACGTCATCTCTGTGCAGCCGCTGCCTCCCGCGGAGCCGACGACCGATGCGGAGGGTCGTCCGATGTTCGGAGGGTTGGGCACCGGACCGGGCCGGTTCCTCTCCCCCGTCGACGTCGCCCGCGACGGCGAAGGGAACCTGTACGTCGTCGACCGGGTACGGAAGACGCTCTCGAAGTTCACGCCCGAGGGCCGGTTCGTGGCGGAGGTGGTCGTGGCGGCAGAAGGAGAGCCCTCGGAGCCGTGGGGAGTAACCGTGGCGCCGACCGGCGAGGTAGTGGTGGCCGACACGTTCGGCTGGAAGGTCCGCATCTTCTCGTCCGACCTCCGGCCGCTTCGCGCCTTCGGCGAGGTCCCTTCCGGCGAGCCTCCGGGGCCGTTCGAGCTGTACGGACCGCGGGATGTCGTCGTGGACGGAGAAGGACGGCTCTGGGTGACCGATACGGGTCACGACCGCATCCTCGTGTACTCGCTGCGCGGGGAGCATCTCATGACCATCGGCAGCGAGGGCGCCGCGCTGGGGTCGTTCGACGAGCCGGTCGGGCTTGCGCTCGGACCGGACGGGAACGTGTATGTCGCCGACATGTACAACGCGCGGGTGCAGGTGCTGAGCCCCGACGGCGTGGCGCTCCGCGAGTTCGCGGTGCCCGGCTGGGGCGGCGTCGACGCCCTCGACAAGCCGTACCTCACGGTGCTCGCGGACGGGAGGGTGGCGGTGAGCCTGCCGTCCCGGAACGAGGTCGCCATCTACAGTCCGGACGGCGAGCTCCTGGAGACCATCGCTCCCGACCGGGAGCCGCTGGGGCGACCGTACGGGGTCGTCGAGGGTGCCGATGGTAGACTATGGGTCGTCGAGGGCGAGAACGCGCGGTTGCGGGCCTTCGACGTCGACTGAACGTCCCCGGGAGCGGCCGACTTGCTCCGTTCGCTTCGGTTCTGGCTGGCGTTCCTCGTCACCGCGCTTCTCGTTGCGCTCTTCCTGCGGGAGATTCATCCGCGGGAGATGGCGGACGCGCTCGCGGACGTGGAGTGGCTGTTCATGGCGCCCGCCATCGCCGTGCTCTTCGTCGCCTTGTACCTGCGAGCAATGCGGTGGTCGATCCTGCTGCGCCCCCTCATCCGCATTCCCGCGTACCGGCTGCTCACGTACGCGATCATCGGCTACATGGCGAACAACCTCCTCCCCGCCCGGACGGGAGAGGTCGTCCGCGCCTACGTGCTCGGCGACCGGGAGCGCATTTCGAAGATGGGAGCGTTCGGGAGCATCGCCGTCGAGCGCCTCTTCGACGGGTCGACGCTGGTTCTCCTGCTGCTCCTCTCCGGCGCGCTGGTGGGGTACGGCGACCGCCGTCTCACGCTGATCGCTGCGGCCTCCTCCCTCCTGTTCGTCGCGGCGCTGGCGGGGTTCTACGCGCTCACCTACTCGGAGGCTCGCGCGAGGCGGGTGGCGCACGCCGCCATCAGGCTGCTCCCTCGGCGCTTCGCGGAGCGGGCGGAGGAGCTCGCGGAGTCCCTCGTCACAGGACTGCGTTCCGTCCACGACGTCCGCACGCTGACGGCGGTTGCGGTCCTCAGCGTCGCCGCGTGGAGTGTCGAGGCCGGCGCGTACGCCATCATCGGCATCGGCTTCGGCATCGAGGTCGGCTTCGCGCACTACGCGCTGTTGCTCGCCGCAGCGAACCTCGCCATCATCGTGCCGACCTTCCTCGGCGGGACAGGGCCGTTCGAGTGGGCGGCCACGCTCGTGCTCGTGGGCGCCGGAGTCGCGGACGGCGTGGCCGGTGCGTACTCGTTCGTCGCGCACCTCGTCATCTTCCTTCCCACGACGGTGCTCGGGTTCATCTTCCTCTGGGCGTTCGGCATCTCCTTCGTCCGGGCCGCCCGGACTGGAGCGCCGCCGGATCGGGAGTCGGTGGCCGTTCCGTGAGGGTGGGAATCGTCGGGGCTGGCGTTTGCGGTCTGGCGGCCGCGAAGGTGCTCCAGGAGCGGGGGCACGAGGTCACGCTCTTCGAGGGCCGGCATGAGGTGGGCGGGCAGGTCGTCACCTTCCCCGTCGGCGGAACCCCTCTCGAGTGCTTCTACCATCACTTGTTCACGAACGACACGACGGTCGTCCGGTACATCCGGGAGCTCGGCCTCGAGCGGTACCTGCGCTGGATTCAGCCGCGGAATGCGCACCTCGTCGGCGGGCGTATCTACCCCTTCGTGACGCCCCTCGACCTGTTGCGCTTCACGGCCGTACCGCTCACGAGCCGCCTGCGCCTCGGCCTCGTGGCTCTGTACCTGCGCTACCAGCGGAACTGGCGGAAGTACGAGGGCGTGACGGCGCGGGAGTGGATGGTGCGGGCGGTCGGTCAACGGGCGTACGACGCCTTCTGGGGACCGCTCCTCCGCGGCAAGTTCGCCGACCATGCCGACGAGGTAGGGATGGCCTGGCTCTGGGGGAAGATCTACCTGCGTTTCGCCTCGCGCAAGCGGGGGCGGGAGGCGCTCGGCTACCTCGAGGGCTCCTTCCGGCGGTACTACCAGGCGCTCGCCGACCGGATCGTCGAACGCGGCGGCCGAATCCACCTCTCCACGCCCGTCGAACGGGTCGTCGTCGAAGGCGGCCGTGCGCGCGGCATCCGCGCAGCCGGGCAGCTCTTCGAGTTCGACCAGGTGCTGATGACGACCCCGAACATCATCACGCGGAAGATCGCGCCGGACCTCCCTCCGTCGTATGCGGCCGTCCTCGACTCGGTGCGGTACCAGTGGGCGACCTGTCTCGTCCTCGCGCTCGACCGGCCGCTCACGAACATCTACTGGCTGAGCATCGCCGACGACCTGAAGTTCGTCGCCTGCATCGAGCACACGAACTTCATGCGGCCGGAGGACTACGGCGGGAACCACATCGTGTACCTCTCGAACTACGTCGCGCCGGGACACCCGGTGCTGGAGATGGAGGCGGGGGAGGTGCTCGAGCAGTACCTCCCGGGGCTGCGCGTCATCAACCCGGCCTTCGACCGGAGCTGGATTCGGGAGATGTGGTTCTTCCGTGACCCCGGGGGCCAGCCGATCATCACGACGCACTACTCCCGTTCGATCCCGGACATCCGCACCGGCGTCGAAGGCCTCTACCTCGCGAACACGACCCAGATCTACCCCGAGGACCGCGGTCAGAACTACTCCCTCCTGCTCGGCGAGCGCGCCGCTGCGCTGATGGACGAAGACGCACGCCGCTCGGCGGGCGGCTAGCAGGGCGATCCGGCCCCGCTCCGGACGCGCCTTGGGCGAGGCTCTGCTACATTTGCTACGAACGTCACGAACGAGGGGTCCGGCCGATGGCAGCCGAGCCGAGCGTGCGCGAGTTGCGCGAGCTGGTGGCCGAGTTCCAGCCGAATCGGGGCCACCTCCTGCCCGCGCTCCACAAGGTTCAGGACACGTACGGATACATCCCGAAGCGCGCGATCGAGGTCATCGCCAAGCAACTGCGCACGACTCCGGCGCTCGTGTACGGTGCGCTCTCCTTCTACTCCGAGTTCCGGACCGTTCCGCCGGCCAAGACCGAGATCGCGTGGTGCAGCGGTCCGGCCTGCCGCCTCATGGGCGGCGACCGCATCCGCGAGGCGCTGGAGCACACGCTGGAGCTGCCGCTCGGCGGCCATAGCGAGGACCACCGGTACGCGCTCCACCTCGGCCAGTGCAACGGCACCTGCCACGAGGCTCCCCAGATCTGGGTGAACGGGAAGGTGGTGGGCCGGCTCACCGTGGCCGAAGCGATCCGGCTCGCCCGCCGCATCCGGGAGGAGGCATGAACGAACGGCTGCAGGCGATCATCGACGGGGCGAAGCGCTCGTACGAAGCCTGGCTCTCGAACGGCCGGCCGAAGGTCTCCGTCTGCCTCGACACCTCCTCTCTCGCGCGGGGCGCGGACGAGACGCTCGCCCGCATCCGGGAGGTCGTCGAGCGGGAGGGAATCGATGCCGACGTCGGCATCACGGGCTCGTGGGGCTTCTGCTGGCTCGAGCCGACGGTCACCGTCCGGACCGCCGCCGGCACCCGCACGATCCTGTACGGCGAGGTTACCCCCGACCGCGCAGAGGAGTTCGTCCGCCGCACGCTCCTCGAGAACGGCGAGTACCCGGAGCTCGCGCTGGGGGTCGTGGAGGGAGTGTCGAGCGAAGGTGTGCCGCCGCTCAGCGAGCACCGGTTCATGAAGGGGCAGGTCCGGCGGCTCATGGCGAACTGCGGCGTCATCGATCCCGAGAACATCGACCACTACCTCGCGCGTGGGGGGTACGAAGGCTTCGCCCGCGCCCTCGAGATGACGCCGGAGCAGATCATCCAGGAGGTGCTCGACAGCGGCCTCGGAGGCCGCGGCGGCGGCGGGTTCCCGACCGGGAGGAAGTGGGACTTCCTCCGCAACGCGACCGCGGAGCCGCGGTACCTCGTCTGCAACGCCGACGAAGGGGACCCCGGCGCCTGGGTGAACCGCATCCTCATGGAGGGCGACCCGCAGCTGATCATCGAGGGGATGCTCATCGCGGCTCGGGCGACGAACGCGCGCGAGGGGTACATCTACATCCGCTACGAGTACCCGCTCGCCTTCCAGCGCATGAAGAAGGCGGTCGAGCAGGCGTACGAGAAGGGGCTCCTGGGTAAGGACATCGTTGGCTCCGGGTTGGACTTCGATCTCATCGTCTTCCGCGGTGCGGGCTCCTACGTCTGCGGCGAGGAGACCGGCTTGATGTCCTCGATCGACGGCTACCGGGGCATGCCTCGGATCAAGCCGCCCTTCCCGGCCCAGGCGGGCCTCTGGAACAAGCCGACGAACGTGAACAACGTCGAGTCGTACGCGAACGCGCCCCTCATCCTCCGCCACGGTGCTGCCTGGTGGAGCGGCGTCTCCGACGCGAAGGACAAAGGGACGAAGATGTTCACCATCAGCGGCGCCGTGAAGCAGGCGGGGTGCGTCGAGATCCCGTTCGGGTACACCGTCCGCCAGCTGCTGGAGCAGTACGGCGGCGGGATGCGGGACGGAAGCGTCCTGAAGGGTTTCCAGCCGGGCGGCCCCCTCTCCGGGATCCTGCCGGCGAGTGAGATCGACCTCCCCCTCGCGCTCGACCCCTACCGTGAACGCGGGATGTTCCTCGGCTCCGGCGGGGTCGTCTTCTTCGACCAGCACACGAGCATCATCGACCTCTGCACCTACTTCGTCGGCTTCGCCGAGGACGAGTCCTGCGGCCGATGCACGACCTGTCACGGCGGCACGCAGCGTGCCGTGGAGATCCTCCGCCGGATGGCGGTCGGAGGCGGGAGGGAGTCCGACCTCGACAAGCTCGAGGACCTCACCCGCACCCTCGTCTGGTCGAACTGCCTCCACGGGCAGTTCGCCCTCACGACCGTGAAGCTCGCGCTCCGGTACTTCCGGGACGAGTTCGAGACCGTCATCCGAGAGAAGCGCGACCCCGCGAAGGCACTGCCGGGGCTCATCCGGTACGTCCTGAAGAACCCGTCTGCGGCCTCGGTCGAGGAGGCAGCGGCGATTTGTCCGACGAAGGCGATCGTCGAGACGCACGCGGGGTGGGAGCTGGACGACGACCTCTGCATCCGGTGCGGCGCCTGCCGGGAGGTCGCTCCCGACGCCGTCGACGTCGTCGACCGCTTCCCCGCGAGGGTACCGGACGTCGCGGCCGCTTCGGGCTGAGCTTCGTCTTGCGCGCGACCGCGCGCGTTCTTATGCTGCAGCCGACAACCGAATAACCGAACAGCGCACGGGTGCCCCGTCCGCCTCAAGCGGAGCCCGAACGGGTCAGGGGTTAAATGCGAAGCCGGTCAAAGTCCGGCGCTGTCCCGCAACTGTAGCTCGCCGCACCGCCAGTGCGGCGGGGAGCCAGGTCGCCAGCCCGTGTGCGTGTCCCGGAAACAGCCTTCGAGGAGAGGCCCGGACACACGAGCTTCCGCGCATCGTGCGTTCGCCCCGGCCACTTCGAGGCTGGGGCGATTTCTTTCGCTCCCGCCACGAGCCGTGGGTCGGGCCTCACTCGAGGGTTGCAACACTCATCGAAGGAGGACGCATCGACCCGTGGCTCGAATCGGCAAGAAATACCCGTTTACACTCCTGTTGCTGCTGTTCTCGTTGACGGCGTTCGCCTTCATCGCCATCTCCTGCGGCGACGACGACGCCTCCGACGGCGGCGCGACTGCGACGGCCACCGAGGCCGGCGGAGCCACGTCGGGCGACACGCCGGAGGCCGAGGCGACGGAGAGCGGTGAGACATCGTTCCCGCTCACCATCGAGGGGAGCGACGGCGTCGCGGTCACCCTCGAGGCTCCGCCGCAGCGCATCGTCTCCCTCTCCGCGCACGCCACCGAAATCCTCTGCGCGATCGGCGCCGGGGACCAGATCGTGGCGGTCGAGCGGTGGGCGAACTGCCCGCTCGGGAGCGACGAGAAGCCGGCGCTCGACGCTTACCAGCCGAACCTCGAGGCGATCGCCAGCTACGACCCCGACTTCGTGTACGTCTTCAACGACAGGGACGGCATCGTCGAGGCGCTGCGACGAGCGGGGATCACGGTCCTCTACCTCGAGCTCCCGAGTTCGATCGAGGGGGTGCTGGAAGAGATCGAGCTCTTCGGGCGCATCACCGGTCACGAGCAGGAGGCGGCGGAGCTCGTGCAGTCGATGCGTGAGCGGATCGAGGCCGTGAAGGAGAAGATCGCCGACATCGAGGTCGGACCGCGCATCTTCCACGAGCTCGACCCGACCTACTACACGGTCGCGCCGAACAGCTTCGTCGGCGACTTCTACAACATCCTGAAGGCGCAGAACATCGCGGAGGGCGCCGAGACGCCGTACCCGCAGCTCTCCGAGGAGGTCATCATCGAGCGCGACCCCGAGGTGATCATCCTCGCCGACCAGGGCGCGGAGGTGACACCGGAAACGGTGAAGGCGCGCCCGGGCTGGGACCAGATCACCGCGGTGAAGAACGACCGCATCTGCG
>ERZ795042.652-NODE-652-length-25947-cov-305.143751_pt1 | contig 25947 bp, 20 predicted proteins | sample MGYA00375126_ERZ795042 | MGnify/ENA primary metagenome ERZ795042 (study PRJEB30171, sample SAMN05518105) | compost metagenome | isolation source: Feedstock adapted compost from Newby Island compost facility, Milpitas, CA | place: USA:Newby Island compost...
GAGTGCCCGGTGCACGGGATGCTCGTCGCCGTGGTCGCGCACCCGTGAAGCGACGATGTGGTACGTGAGTGTGTTGTCGTGCTGAGCGAGCAGCGAGTTCGGTGTTTCGGTGCGCCGTCGAGGGCGGTCTCCCGTTGCCATCCGGTATGCCACGACCGCGGCGGTGCCCCCGGGCGCCGTCATGGGCTTTCCGTCCCACAGCGCGAGGAGAATGTAGCAGTGACGCGCGAGCAGACGCCCCGCCGCTGCGTACTGCCGGTCGCGCTCGTCCAGCGCTTCCCCGGTTTCGCCGCATCCGGCGGGTACCCGGATCACCCGCGAGCGGGCATACAGTGCGTCGAACCTCTCCAGGCTCGCCGCGGTCGTGAACTCGGCTCGATACGTCTGCAGGGGCATCGGCAGCAGGCACACGAGCTCGAGTCCGAGGGCGTCCGCTTCCTCCGCGACCAGGAGGTCCGCGCCTTCGGCGAGCTGCGACGCCACGACGATCGGTGTGTTCGGCACCAGCAGGCGCAGCTTCTCGAAGAAGTCGCGCACCCGCTGACGCAGAGCCGGCACTTCGGATTCGACGAGATCGCGATGCCCTGTCACGCCGACGATGAGAGGAATGACGCTATGCGCTTTCACGAGCGCCTCGCCGACGTGCGTTCGCGATCCGCGCGGTAACGGGCCGCCAATTCGGGTTTCCCCCATGCCTCATACAACATGACGAGCCGATCCAGCACGAGCTCGGGATAGTAGCCGCCGGTCGGAAAACGGGCATCGATCGCCTCTCGCGCACCGACGAGCAGCGCCTCGGCTTCGGAAAAGCGTTTTTCACCGATGAGGAGCAGGGCGCTTGCGCTGTCGTGCAGCGCGTAGCGCCATCGTTCTTCCGGCATTGTCGCAAGAGGATACTGCGACTCGAGCGCTGCGCGGGACTCCGTGAGCACGTCCCGTGCCTCCTCGAGGTGACCCCGCAGGATATCGAGCACTGCGCGGTTGAGCAGCACCTGATCGAGCAGCCAGTGATCGTGCCTGCGCACGATCTCGAGCGCCTCGTCGAGATAGGTCTCCGCGGCTTCCAGGTTCCCTCGGTGCATCTCGATCATCGCGAGACTGTTGAGGGGCAGCGCGAAGTCGTCGTGCCCGGGCGGCTTCGAGCGCCGGTCGAGCTCCAGAGCGGCACGCAGGCGCGGCTCCGCCTGCTCGATTCTTCCGTCCATGAGGAGACTGCGGCCGATGTTGTTCTCGACTGCGGCGAGATCGGGGTGGTCCGGTCCCAGAACCCGGGTGTAGGTCGCGAGCGCGAGCTCGAACTGCCGGCTCGCGTCTGCATATCGGCCCATCTGGTAATAGAGACCCCCGAGATCGTTCTCACATTCGGCGACTCTCACGTGCGACGAACCGAGCAGCTCGCGATGGAGAACGAGCGCTTCCTGCAGCAGCGGCTCGGCCTCGGCGTAGCGGCCGGCGAAGTACAGCGACATCGCCAGTCCCTTGATCGTCCGGGCCGTATCGAGATGGCGCCGGCCATGCAGCCTTTCGTCGATGACGAGAGCCTCCCGGTACAGCGCCTCCGCTTCGGCATCGCGGCCCTGCTGAGTCAGCGTGAGCGCGAGGCCGTTCAGCGCCTGGGAAACGAGCGGATCTCCTTCGGGCGCGAGCTCGCGCGCATCGTGCAGCGCCTGACGGAAGATCCGTTCCGCCTCCTCGTACCGCGACTGCATGTAAAGCACCGCACCCAGCGCGCTGCGCGCTTCGGTAGTCGGACGCGCACGTGCGCCGATGAGCCGTTCGCGTTGCTCGACCGCCGTGCTCAGCAGCCGGTGTGCCGGTTCGTGCAATCCGAGGCCGGTGTACGCACGGCCCATTGCGGTCATCAGGCTCGCACGCACGGCGGGCTGATCCTCGAGTCCGCGCTCCACTTCGGCTGCGCCGCGATCGAGCACTTCGCGTACCGTGACCTCTTCGCCGCGGCGCTCGGTCGGATCCGCCTCCGCGAACAGGGAGACCATGAACTCCATGGTGCGCGCAGCCGTCGACGCTTCCGTAGCCGCACGGTCGCGCTCGACCGTCGCGATGAACGCGCTGACCGAGGCCGCGACCGCGAGGACTGCGAGCGAAGCCACCGCCGCCATGCGCAGTCGGCGATTGCGTCGCATGCGTGCCCGCGAGGCGATGACGAGCTCGCGTTCGGCCGGCTGGAGCGATACCCCGGATTCGAGGACGCGCTCCGCCTCCTCGAGCGGCCTGCCGGGTGCCAGCAGAAACTCCGTGCGCCGGTCTTCCTGGGTCCATCTCGCAGCGGCGAGCGCGAGGCGCGCGCGGCCGTGCAGCACGTCGCGGTCCGCTTCCGCCCACTCGCGCACGCGCGGCCAGTGGCGCAGCAATGCCTCGTGAGCGATGGTGACGACCGGGTCGCCCTCGGCGTTGAGCTCCGTGACGCAGAGTCGTGCGTCGATCAGCGCATCGACGAGAGCCCGCGACGCGCCGGTGAAGCTTTCGAGAAGAGCAGGGCGGCGGGCGACAGATTCGTCGCCGTCGGGACCTACGGTCACCAGCGCCCGCAGCACCGAGGGGAGGGCAGCCTGCTGCTCGGCAGAGAGGCCTGCGAAGACACTTTCCGCACGCCGCGCCAGCGCGCCCTCGACGCCGCCGATCTGCCGGTAAGCGGCAAGTGTGAGGACGCCTCCCGGGCTGCGGCGCTGATAGAGCTCCTCGAGCGCGAACTCGAGGAGCGGCAGCGCCTCGGGGCTCCGCACCGCCGCATCTCTCAGCACCTCGTCAAGGCGCTGACCCGACTCGACTTCCGTCTCGAACTGCAGGCCGGCGACGGCGGCGGGAAGACGGATGATCTGACCGATTTCCGCCGGGGTGGGCAGCGGCAGATCGTATTGCCCGGCGCCGGCCTTGAGCGCCGCGAGCTGGGGAGTCTCCGCGCATCGTGGATAGAAGTCGCTCCGGAGCGTCGCGACGACCCAGACCTTCCTGGTTCGAACCACGTGCTCCAGCAGATCGAAGAACGCCGCTCGCACAGGAGCTTCGATCCGCTCTCCCGTGAAGATCTCCTCGAGCTGATCGACGAGGAGGAAAACGCGCCCATTCGGTGCAAGACCGTCGAGCGCCGCGTCCAGCGATTCCGCGTTCGGTTCGATGGTGCGCCTGAGCGCATCGAGCAGCGCCCCATGGGGATCCGCGCCGCCATCGCGCGGACGGAACGTCAGCCAGCGCCATTCCTCGATGCCCTCGATGACACCGGGCTGGGTGATGAGGGGCATGAGACCCGCGCGGACGGCCGAAGACTTGCCGCAGCCGCTCATGCCGAGCACCAGCAGGAACGGGCGACCATCGGCGTTCTGGCGCCTCAGAGCCGTGAGCATCTCGCCCACGGCGTTGGTGCGCCCGAAGAAGATTCCCGCATGCTCGTATTCGAACGTCGCGAGGCCGCGGAATGGCGAGCCGCGTGTCCAGGCGCTCGCCGCCGTGGGCGGCAGGCCCACCGCCTCCGGGCGGAAACGCGCGATGAGCTTGCGCAGATGGACTTCGACGAGCTCCTCGAGCTCTGCAGGCGCCGCGAAGGGATGAAACGCCGCCCTGAGAGTGCCGTCCGCGGAATCGTGGAACCAGCGCCTGACGAAGGCGTCGAGCGCCAGCTTCTGCTGAAGGCGCTCTATGCAGGCGGCCTCGTCCTCCCCCTCGAGCACCGGCGGCGCCGTCTTGCGATAGACGAGGAGGTGCGGGCGGCCGCAGTTTCGCAGCCCGGCGAGCGCGTCTTCGAACTCGAACTCCGTCCCGGATTCATAACGGCTCCCGTCCGGACGCGTGAACGACGCCGGAAGCCGGGTACCGAGACGGGACCAGAGAATGCAGATGGCGATATCGGAGGTTGAGGGACGGGGGAGCTGATCCTGAAAGGACGCCGAGGCGGCGAGCGGCTCGTGCTCCCAGAAGATCGGCTCGATCCTCAGACGTCCGGCGAACTCCGACTGCAGCCGCGCGATGACCCGACGGACGATGAAGCGCTCTTCCGCGACGTCGCCCGGTGAGGAAACGAAGATCCTGAGCTCGTCCACGAGTGCGTCCGCGTCGCGCAACGGCGCTGGATTACGCGCAGCGCCACGATACCCGCAGCGCGTTTCACGGACAATGCGTCGTCCGGAGCCGCCGGAGACTTCGATCTCCGGAAGGCGGGTTTCTCATGCCCTCCGCAGCAGGCTCAGACGCAGTGCGGCGAGTCCCGCGAGCAGGAGCAGAAGAGACGCGGGTTCCGGAACGGGCGTCGGCGGCGGAGGAGGTGGCGGCGGAGTCGTGCCGCCGATCGCGCCGTCGCGGAACGCGAAGAGGTAGTCCGTTTCCGGTCCGAAGGGGCCCGTTCCCGTCAGCAGACTCTGGCCATCCAGCGAAATGAACTGCGCGCCCGTGGCGTAAGGCTCGTCGCCGAGCACACCGTAAGCGAACTCGAGATCGAAGTCCCCGTTTCCGCCGCCGGTGTCGTAGAGGAACAGCTGGAAGATGCGGTTCTCACCGTTCGTGGTGAGGCTGTTCCAGAAAAAGCGCATCGCGGTGACGGCCTCGTCCAGGTTGTACGGCGCTTCGAGATCGACGTAGCCGACCGAGTAGGAAACGCTGCCTGCCTCGTACGAGGCGGCCGGGAACACCGAAACGAGGTCGGGATCGAAGAGCGGCGCGATGACTGCCGCGTAGTCCGCGGGAGTGGTACCGGTGCACGTCGTGCTGCCGACCTGCAGGCCGACGAAACCGTCCTCGGAAACGCAGAAGCTGTCGAACAGGGTGTCTCCCAGACGCAGCCCGAACGCCAGTGTTCCACCCGCGGGACCTGCGGTTGCATCCACCGCATCGTCGAACGCGTCGGGCCAGCCGCCGCCATTGTTCTCGAACGGAGCTTCGTCGAAATCGATGCGAACCGGCCGTGCGTGGCTCGGCAAGGCGATGGTAAGAGCGGATGCCAGCAGGAGGGCGGAGATGAGAAAGCGGGGGAAAACCGTCGAGGCAGAGCAAGCGGCGCATTGCGCTGAGATCACGTCACCCACTCCCGAGTCACGCGGTACCCATACCGCTCCGCTCTCGCTTGCAATTCACATGCCGTCGAAAAGTTCGTGAATCAAATCATTGATCTGTGCACGCTCCGGCGCGTTTCTTGTGCGCGAGTTGTAAGAAAGATCGACAGTCTCCCGCCTGCATGGCACGGGTCCATCGAGACAGCGTCTTCAGACAAACTCATCGTACGCAGACTGCACAGCATCGGTGCAAGCCGTGCTCGGCTGGGAAGCGGACATGAAGAAACGCTGGGGCATCCGCTCGAACGGTCTCTGAGGCAACGGGTCAGCGCGCCCTGAGTCTGCGCCAGCCGATCACGACGCCGCTCACGGAGATGACGAGTCCCGCGATCGAGAGCACCCACATCACGATGTCCCAGGCGGGCCGGTGTGCACGAAGCCAGGCGAAGTCGAAGCTGTGGAGCGCGTCGAAGAGCCAGCGGTTCACCCGGTCACCTGCGTGCATCCGTCCGAGCACGGCACCCGTGGCTGGATCGATGTGGATCCAGGTCGCATGCTCATCGTCGAACTTCACTCTCAGCACGGGCAGGCGCCGCGGCCCGCGGCGTGAATACCAGTAGGCGTCTTCGCTCGTGAGCAGCGTCGCCTCGTGAAGGTTCGCGCCAGGGACGAGCAGCCGTGCGTTCTCGATGAGCTGCTCCTGCGAGTATGTGACGGGAGCTCCTGTGCCGGCATCCAGAACGGTCCGCCCGGACTGTGCGTCCGTGATCACGATCCGAGGCCGGCCCGCGAGCCACTCGAAGCGCGCCTCGCACGCGTCGAGGCGCTCGAGTGAGGGCAGAAGCGCGGGATTCAGCGCAAAGCGGGCGTCGCTGTTCCCCGCGTAGGCATCGAGTCCCTGCTGGATGAGCCGAGCGTCCGGCTCGCCCGCCCACGGCACTGGTGGACTGACGGAAAGCCAGCCGCTGAACACCCAGGTGAGGAGAAAAACGCCGCCTGCGACTCCGGCGAGGTGATGCCATGCCATCCACCCCCGGTAAGGCGTCACCTTTCCGGTAGGATAGCGCTTCCGCAGCCGCAGCCGGTCGATTCCGAGCCACAGTCCGGTCACGGCGACGTAGATGCCGACACCTGACGTCCAGAGGATGACCTGTCTCCAGAGTTCGCGCCGGCCGCGCAGCTCCTCGAAGTAGAACCAGTGCAGCACCGCACCCGGCCAGTTCCAGAAACGCTCACGCCAGGTGGTGTCGAGCACGATCTCGCCGGTTCGTGAGGAGACATAGAGCTCAGTGCCGGCGTCGTCGTCGAGCGCGATCCGGTGCAGCGGCCGGTGCTGATCGAATGTGCTGGCGACCGTCCACTGGTCTCGCTCGAGCGTTTCGATGAAGCGCGGCTGCACCCCGGGTGCGGCTGCGTTCACGACGCGCAGCGCATCTTCTGCCCTGAGCCCGCTCACCAGCTCTCCGTCCACCGCGGAGAAGGAGTACTCCCAGCCCCTGCGTTCGCGAATGCGCCAGACGGGTTCGCCGGCCATCATCTCGAGCCGCAGCTCGCGCGGAAACTCCTGAACGCCCGCGAGCTCCAGTGCCTGCTGTGGAAGCACCTTCACCGCCTGCCAGTCGATGCGCTCCAGGTGCGCGAGCCGCTCGGCACCGGTCAGTGCCGGGAACGGCACATAGATCATGACCAGCCCCGAGGCGAACCACGCGACGAACAGCAGGCAGGTCGCGATCGCGAGCCAGCGGTGACTGGAGACCAGCCAGCGCTGAAGCGAGCGAAGGGCAGGCGACACGTCAGAACGCGTAGGTGTAGGTCACGTGGAGCGTGCGCGGCGTACCGAGGTGCCAGTATGCGTAAGGTGCGCCGCCTCCGTCCGGAGTGGTCTGCGCGACGCGTGTGGCGTATTCCTCGTCGAACGCGTTCTCGAGCCGTGCGCCGATACGGTGACGGCGATCGGGACCCAGGTACAGCCGTGCGCCGAGATCGACGACCGCGTAGTTGCCGAAAGCCTGCCGGCCGATGCCGAGATCCCGATAGATGTCACCCACATGGTTGACCGCGAGCGAGACGCCGTACGGCCGTCCTGGCGGCGCATAATCGAGCTCGAGCTTCATCTGTGTTTCGGGGATCTCCTGGATCTGCAGGCCGCTCCCGGTTCGCGTGGCGTCGGTGAACGTGAAGCTGCCCTGTGCCGAGAAGCCGCCGGCCCATGCTGCGCTCAGCACGAGCTGGCCGCCTCGCACCTTCACCGTGTCGTCGACGTTCTCGAAGGTGTCGAGTCCGGCGACCGGATCGAACACGACGGTGATCAGATTCGTCACGTCGCGGAAGAAGCCGATCGCTTCCCAGTGCAGATCCGTTCCGCCGAGCCCGAACGCGCCGCCGACCGACAGATTGAGGTTCTCGCTCTTCTCGGGCTCCAGGTCGGGATTACCGAACTCGCAGCACGGATCGATCGCGAAGAGCTCGTACGCATCCGGAAGCCGGAACGCGGTGCCGAGCGTGCCGCGCACGAAGAGCCGGTCGGTGACGTCCCAGTGACCGCTCAGGTTCCACACCGTGGCGGATCGACCGTTGTCCGGTGAGTTGTAGCGCACGCCGGCCGCCAGGCGCAGCTTCGGAGACAGCGCCGGGGTCGTCCGGATCTGCGCGAAAGGCGCGTGGACGGACTCAGAGCGCCGGGCGATGAGCAGCACGTCGTCCTGCCCGCTGTAGCGCTGCAGGTCGTATCCCAGGTAGTACTCGAAGCCCCGGTTAACGGCGAGCTTCATGAGGGCGTTCACTCCGTAGTCCTCGAAGCCCCAGAACTCGCGGTCCGAGACGACGATGGAGCCGGTGGGACTCGTCGGATCCGTGTTGCTCTGGCTGAAGAACGCATCCCACCAGTGGTAGTAGCCCTTCACGAAGAACTGGAGTGAGTCGTTCAGCGTGTAATCGAGCCGTACGCTGAGGATGTCCTCGTCCCGCTCGTTGAGCGCCCGCGCGATGGACTTCGGCTGGGGACGTTCCAGCTCCGCGTCCGTGTGCTGGTAGAGGAGGCTCAGGCTCGCCCTGTCGCCGAAGTCGTACGCGTACTTCGCTCCGAACGAGCGCACGTCGTAGCCGCGCTTGCGGTCGGTGGCGCTCGGCTGGTAGTCCTGATCGCGGAACGGCTGGAAGCCGTCGGCCTCGTCGATGGAGCCGTAGAGCACTACACGATGTCCGCCGAAGCCGCTCCGGTAGTAGCCGTTCAGGTGTCGCCCGTCGTTGGTGTCGGCGCCGACGCTCAGCGCGCCGGCAGGCTTCTCCGAGAACGCCCGCGTGACGACGTTGATGACGCCGGCCACCGCCTGCGTGCCGTACATGAGGCCCTGGCCGCCTTCCAGCACCTCGATGCGCTCGATCATGTGCGCCGGAATGGTGTCGATCGGCGTCGTGCCGTTGTACAGCCGGTTGTTGAGCCGCACGCCGTCGAGGAGCCACAGCACGTCTCCCGTGCGCGAGCCCTGCAGTGAGAGCTCGACGTAGTCGAATGCGCCCGACCGTGGCGCCAGATAGAGGCCCGGCGCGAGCGCCTGCAGCGCCTGGCCGACGTCGTCGAACCCGCCGTCCTCGAGCTGCTGCGCGGAGATGGTGTGGACGCGATTGCCGTAGCGCGCGAGCTCCTGCGGCAGGGTCTCCTCGATACTTCGCGCGGTGACGAGGACCTCATCGCCCGTCCACGACTGAGCGCCCGCGACCGTCGAGCACAGTCCGACACAGAGGGTACTGCAAACGAAAAGGGTTCGATTCGATGTGGAGATGCTCACCTGAGCCGTCCGGTATCTTGTGGTGGTTGTAATGGCCGGCGCGGGAGGCTAGGGCGTCGTCGAACCGGTCTCCAGCAAGTTACTGTTTTCGTTGCGTTAATTAACGTTACTCAACACGAGCGCGTACATGCGCCGCTCTCCGAGCGAAGGTGAGCGGGCTGGGGCGCGACTTCGAAGACGTTCAGGGGAGCGCTTCAGCGGCGCGGACCGATCCAGACCGACTGCTGGTTCACGAGCTCCAGGATACCCGCACGTGCGAGCTCGCGGCCGTAGCCCGACAGCTTCACGCCCCCGACCGGCATCCTCGGGTCGGAGGCGCTCACGCCGTTGATGAACACGCCGCCCGTGGCGATACGCCGCGCGAGCCCACGAGCGCGCTCCACGTCCCGAGTCCAGAGACAGCAGCTGAGGCCATACCGCGAATCGTTGGCGAGACGCACGGCATCGTCCGCATCGCGCGCCCGCATGATGGCGGCCACGGGACCGAAGGTCTCCTCGGTGGCGACCGGCATCGGAGCCGCCACCTGCGTCAGCACGGTGGGCTCGTAGTAGAACCCGCGCCCGGGGCGAGGCTGTCCGCCCAGGAGCAGCTTCGCACCGGCTGCGATGGACTGCTGCACCTGCCGGTGCAGCGCTTCGCGCAGGTCCGCGCGAGCCATCGGCCCGAGCTGGGTCGCGCGATCGAGCGGATCCCCGACGCGAAGCTTGCGCGTTTCGGCCAGCATCCGCTCCTCGAACTCTTCCGCGATACCGGGCGTGACGATGAACCGCTTCGAGGCGAGGCACACCTGCCCGCAGTTCGCGAAGCGCGCTCTCACGGCCGCCTTTGCCGCGGTTTCCACGTCGGCATCGTCGAGCACGATGAAGGCGTCGGAACCGCCGAGCTCCAGCACGGACTTCTTGCACGCCGCCCCTGCCTGCGCGGCCACTGCCGCACCTGCCGCGGGACTGCCCGTCAGTGTCACGGCAGCGACGCGCGGATCTGCGATCACGCGCGCGATGTGTTCGACGGGAGCCGGGAAGTTCTGGAACACGCCGGCGGGAAATCCGGCACGACGCATCAGGTCCGTGACGAGCTCCGCGCAGCCCGGAACGTTCGGTGCGTGCTTGAGCAGCACCGTGTTCCCCGCCATGAGAGAGGAGACCACTGCGCGGAAGACCTGCCACACCGGAAAGTTCCAGGGCAGGATCGTGAGCACGGTGCCGAGGGGCAGATACGAGACGTAACTGAGAGAGGCATCGGTCTCGACGATCTCGTCGGTGAGCCAGCGTTCGGCGTTCTCCGCGACGTACTCGCAGTTCCACGCCGACTTGTCGATCTCGGCTTCCGCCTCCGTGATGGGCTTGCCCATCTCCTCGGTGATGGTGCGCGCGAGCACGGCCTTCTCCTTGCGGAGGAGGGCAGCGGCGGCGCGCATGGGCCCCGCGCGCTCTGCGCAGCTCAGAGCGCCCCACGCGGGCGCTTCTCGGCTCGCCCGTTCCAGAGCCTCTTCGATCTCGCGATCCGAGAGCTCGGGGTATGTGCGCAGGACTTCACCGGTTGCGGGATTGATGGACTGTCGCATGGACTCGAGTATCGGCTGAGCGACCGGGGAACTGTTTGTCTGCCCCGGAAGAACCTGTTGATCGCCCGGGAAGTGTACGCGACTTCCCTTTTCGTACCCATCGCCTTTCCGCCTGAGCGAAGAGCGGCAAGCCTGCGCCGTGAGAGCGTGTCACCACCCGTCCGCCCCAGGCCCTGCGCGAGCGTGGGGCCTTACGCGACGGGCGAGTTGTCGAAGACGACCAATGAGCGCTTTCACACGCACCATCACGCTTCATCAGCTTCGAAACCTGGCGTTCGGCGCCGGTTGCGCCGGCCAGTGCGCCGCCGACCTCATCGCGCGCGGAACCCGGTCCGTTTTCGTCGTGACCGCAGCGCCTGTCGTGAAGCTGGGCGAGTCTCTCTTCGCCGGGCTGCGCAGCGGAGGATGTGAGGTCACCGTGTGGCCCAACGTCGGCGGCGAACCGGGTATTCGCGACTTCGAATCCGCCCTCTCGGATGCGCGCGATGCGAGGGCGGACGCCATCGTGGGGCTGGGGGGCGGCAGCGCCATGGACGTCGCGAAGCTCGTCGCCGCGTTCCTCGATGGATCTCAGGACCTTCGGGACGCCTTCGGAGTGGGGCGACTCCGCGGACGTACGACGCATCTGGTGTGTCTCCCGACGACGGCGGGCACGGGGAGCGAAGCCTCGCCGATCGCCATCCTCCTCGACGAGGCCGATGAGCTGAAGAAGGGTGTGGTGAGCCCTCATCTCGTCCCCGATGCGGCGTACGTGGATCCGCTGCTCACCGTGTCCGTGCCGCCGGCGGTGACGGCCGCCACCGGCATCGACGCGCTCACTCACTGCATCGAAGCCTTCGCGAACCGGTTCGCGCATCCCGTCGTCGACAACTACGCGATCGAGGGCATACGGCTCATCTCGCGCAACCTCCTGCGAGTCGTGGAGAATGGCGCGGACATCGAGGCGCGTACCCAGGTGGCACTCGGCAGTCTCTACGGCGGATTGTGTCTGGGGCCGGTCAACACCGCCGCCATTCATGCGCTGTCCTATCCGCTGGGCGGGGAGTTCCACATCGCGCACGGCGTGGCGAACGCGCTGCTCATGACACACGTTCTGGAGTTCAACCTTCCCGCTGCGCCCGCGCGATACGCAGAAGTCGCCATCGCGCTCGGTGCCGAGCGCGGTCGGGACGACATGGAAACCGCGCAACGCGGTCTCGAGCGCCTGCGGGAGCTCTCGCGCCGCTGCGGCCTGCCGTCGCGCCTCCGTGAATTCGGCATCGACGAATCCGCCATCGATCGGATGGCGCGCGCGGCGATGACCGTGCAGAGACTCCTCGAGCGCAATCTCAGGACCGTGACCGAGCAGGATGCCCGCGCGATCTACCGGGCCGCCCTATGATCGGCCGGTGGTACGCGCAGGCCAACGCGAAAGTCCGCCGGGTCTTCTGGACCTGCTCCGTCGCGTGGGGCCTCGACTCCATGGACGGGCTGGTCTACCAGTACCTCATTCCGTCCCTGCTGCTCGCCTTCGGGATGTCCCTGACCGAGGCGGGCTCGATCGCGAGCGCCAACTACTTCGCATCCGCCGTTGGCGGCTGGCTCGGAGGATGGCTCTGCGACCGCTTCGGCCGCGCGCGCATTCTCCAGATCACGATTCTCTGGTTCTCGTTCTTCTCCTTCCTCTCGGGCTTCGCGCAGTCGTATGAGCAGCTCCTCGTCATCCGCGTCCTGCAGGGACTCGGATTCGGCGCGGAGTGGGCCGTGGGTGCCGTGCTGCTCGGCGAGATGGTCGAGCGCAGGCACCGCGGCAAGGCCGTGGGCACGATGCACAGCGCCGCCGCCGTCGGCTCGGGCCTCGCGGCTCTGCTCGCAGGGCCCGTGGCGTCGTCGTTCGCACCCGAGTACGGCTGGCGCGTGGCGTTCTGGGCAGGAGCGCTGCCCGCAGTGCTCGTGTTCTTCGTGCGCCGGAGCGATGACGACTCGGAAGTCTACAAGGAGGCCATACGCCGCGCACGCGCGGCCGGACGCAAGACGAAGGTGCTCGCCATCTTCTCACCGGCGATGCTGCGCACGACGGTGCTGGCCTCGCTCCTCGCGCTCGGCGCGCAGGGCGCCGGATACGCGGTGAGCAACTATCTGACGGCGTTCCTTCAGCACGAGCGCGGGCTTTCGGCGAGCGTCGCGGGACTCTACGTGCTGGTGAACAGCGCGGGCGGTTTCTTCGGCTTTCTCGCGAACGCGAGCCTCACTGATCGGGTGGGGCGGCGCCGCATCTTCCAGCTCTTCGGCGCCGGCTTCGTTCTCGCGGCCGCGTTCTATCTGTACGCGCCTCTCGGGAGCTCACCCTTCCTGCTGCTGCTCGCCGGGTTCGTGTACGGGTTCTTCCAGTTCGGCATCTACGCATCCTTCGGTCCGTACTTCACGGAGCTCTTCCCGACGGAAATGCGCGGCACCGGGCAGGCGTTCGCCTACAACTTCGGCCGCGCCTGCAGCGGTCTCTTCATCCAGAGCGTGGCGCTCGTCGCGGCGCTGACGAGTCTCGGCAACGCCATGCTGATCGTCGGCGCGACGGGCATGGCGTGCGCCATCGTCGCCACTCTCCTCCTTCCCGAAACGGCGGGACGCGATCTCGCCGCGCTCGATTGCGAACCGGACCCTCCTCGAGCGGCAGGGGAGTCCACCCTCGAAGTCAGGTGAAACGAAAGGGCGACTGAATGAACCGCACGGAGCGGCTGCTTGCCACGCTCGAACTGCAGAACCGGCTGATGGAGTACTGGCACGACGTCGACACCAACTGGGGCCGCAGGGCCGGGGAGTACTACACGGAGGACGCCGTTTTCGAGGGCCCGGAGGCGAGCTACCACGGCAGGGCCAAGATCGAGGAGTTCTATCGCTGGCGCGAGAAGCGTGGACAGCGGACTGCGGTACATGCAGTGAGCAACTTCCGCGTGGAATTCGAAAGTGACTCTCGTGCGACGAGCACGTGGTATCTGCTGCTCTATGCAGCGGACGGCGCTCCGGTGCTGCCCACGCATCCGCCCATTCAGATCGCGCTCGTGACGGATAAGTGCGTGAAGGATGAAGCCGGCAACTGGCGCTGGTCCTGCCGCAGGTTCGAAGCGCTGTTCCAGGGCGGCACTCCGCCGACGAATCCGAAGCTGTGACACGACGAGCACGATGACAACGAAATTGATGGATGCGGAAACATGTGTTGATCGCTGCGGAGATCGCGCGGGAAAACGCTTTCATGCGTGCAAAAACGTGTAGTAACGTTCGATGCAACGAGCGACGTGCCGCATCGATTCGGGATTCTGTCTGAGGCATTTCATGTACGGTCCGTCCGATCCTCGATCCAGGCTCGCTTCATCCGGTGCACCCGTTTCACCGTACGGTGCCGACTCTGCATCGACGGCGTTCGCACAGGCGGATTACCTCAGGTTTCACGAGCTGCCTCCCTCGGAAGTCTCGAGCGCGGCGCGCACCTGGTACGGAAGAGGGCAGAACTTCATCGTCGCGTACACCGAAGCAGACGGCAGGACGGTTCTCGAGCGTGATGCTCAGCCGGACGAGTACGTGCTGCTGCTGCCGCAGGCCGATACGGTCGTGCACATCACCGCTCCGGGTGAGAGCGTCGAGGTCGAGGGGAACTCGCTGGTGGTCATTCCACCCGGACAGAGCTCCATCACGGTGAGCGGCGGAACGATCGTGCGCGTGTTCAGCGCACGCAGCGCGGATCTCGCCGCGAAGTGCCTGAATGCCGCGTCGTACGCCGAGCCGCGTCCGCGCATTCCCCCGTATCAGCCATGGCCGGATCCGCCAGACGGATTCCGCGTGCGCGTGTACGGCCTCGACGTGCCGCCTCAGGAAGACCGCTTCGGCCGCATCTGGCGCTGCACGACGCTGATGATCAACGTGATTCCGCGTGAGCCGCCGCGGGACGTCACGCGCCTCTCACCGCATCATCACGAGGACTTCGAGCAATGCTCGCTCGCGCTCGAAGGCTCCTTCACGCATCACCTGCGCTGGCCCTGGGTGGCGAACCAGAACCACTGGCGGGAGGACGAGCATGTCGTGTGTCCGGCGCCTTCGATGGCCGTGATCCCGCCGCCGGCGATTCATACCTCGGTCGCAACGGACCCGGTCGGCAATCAGCTCGTCGACATCTTCGCACCGCCGCGTATCGACTTCTCGCAAATGAAAGGCTGGGTGCTCAATGCCGACGAGTACCCGATGCCCTGAGACGATGTGAACGGATCATCGATGACGCAGGCCGCACCGAACCCGAGCGACGCGCTGCTTGAGGACGCTCCGATCGTCGATGCGCACGCGCACATCTTCACCAGGGACATGCCGCTCGCGGCCTCCGCGTGGCACCGGCCGGAGTACGACTTCACGGCAGAGGACTACCTGCGAACGCTCGATGCGCACGGCGTGCACTTCGGCGTGATCGCCGGCATCAGCATCTACGGCTACTACAACGACTACATGCTCGAGATGCTGCGCAAGTACAAGCGGCTGCGCGGCACCGTGAACATTCCGCCTACGACGCATCGCTGGATCCTCGAGCGCATGAAGGCGGACGGGATCGTCGGCGTGCGTCTGCAGCTCACGCGGCGCAAGGAGCTGCCCGATCTCGCGAGCGAGGAGTACAGACTGCTCTTCCGTCGCGTAGTCGACCTCGACTGGCACGTGCACGTGGTGGTCGAGGGACATCTGTGGCCTGCCGTGCTCCCGAAGCTGGAAGCCACCGGAGTGAAGCTGGTCATCGACCACTTCGGCCATCCTGACCCGGAGGAGGGCGAGAACTGCGCGGGGCTTGCCGCCGTGCTGCGGTCGGTGGAGAAGGGCCGCACCTGGGTGAAGCTCTCCGCAGGCTACCGGCTCACGTGGGCCGAGAACGGACAGACCCACCGCGACCCGAAAGCGGACGAGCTCGCGCGGCGTGCGGCGCGAAAGCTCCTCGAGCACGCAGGGCCAGAGCGGCTCCTGTGGGGCAGCGACTGCCCGTTCGTGGGTTTCGAGTCCGCCGTAACGTATCGGGACACGCTCGAAGACTTCCACACGTGGGTGCCCGACCGGACAGCCCGCCGCAAGATGTCCGATACGGCACTGAAGCTGTTCTTCAGCTGAGCGCGCGCACTCAGGCGCGTCTGATCGGCGCGCCTCCGGGAAGGTATCAGCTCAGTGACAGCGGCGGCGCGGACAGATGCGCCTTGCGGTACTGGCGCGGCGTGACGCCGAAGTGGTCGCGGAACACGCGCGTGAAGTGGGCCGCGCTGTTGAAGCCGTAGCGGAAGGCGATGTCGGTGAGCGTCTGACCGCGCCACAGCGGACTTGCGATCTGCCGCGCGCACTCCTCGAGCCGCCGGCGCAGGATGTACGCCGAAACCGTTTCCCGCTCCGGCGCGAAGAGCATCCGCAGATACCGCGGCGAGATGCGCAGCGCACGGGCGACCATGCCCGGCGACAGATCGGGATCCTTGAGGTGCGTCTCGATGAACTGTCGTGCCTCCGCGCGGCGGGCCGAGACGACGGAAGACTCTGCGATCCAGGGATCGAAGGCGAGGGCGTACGAGGTCGACAGCACTTCGAGCATGGCCCGCGTGACCATCGCATCGAACTTCGTCGGCAGGCCGCGCTCGACCTGATCCCAGAGTGTCTGGACCATGGTAGCCGCGGAAGCGGTGAAGGCCTCGCGCGCCGGGAGTTTCAATCCACACACGCGCTCGGGATTCGGAAGATAGGTGCGCAGCGTCTCGGGGCGCAGCCTCAGAATGATGAAATCGGCCGTGTTCGTGAAGCGCAGGCGATGCGGCGTGGCGTTGTCGCAGAGAGTGAAATCACCCTCTTCGAGCGTGATCTCGTGCCCGTAGTGCGAGAACACCGAGCTGCCGCGAAGCTGCATGACGAAGGAGAACAGACGCCGCGGCGACCGCTCGATGTGGGAACGGGTGCGCTCGATGTCAGTGGGCTTGCAGCGCACGCGGGCGATGCCGAGATCGCCGACGTGATCGAGCTTCAGCTCCGCTTCGAATTCCTGGTGATCGAGCGGATTGAACGTCACCTGGGCGAAGCGTGACGAATAGACCTGATTCCAGTAGTTCGTCCGGGTATCAGGCGGGACGTGGCTGGTGCTGTAGACGTCCAAGTTGCCGCCCCCTCGTTGCCTTCGGCCGGCGGCCGGTCGCATCGATGAAGGACCGGTCGCCCTCGGATCTCTGCGAATACTATAGCGAAGACGTCGGCTATTCACACATTTCCAAAGGGCATGGGGCGAGGTTCGCGCGCCGGTCCGATCTGGTGCACGGAACCGGCGCGCGACGCACCGTCAGAAGCGCTTCTCGAACGATACGAACCACTCGCGGGGACGCCCGGGCTGGGCGTCCGTCTGCGGATAGCCGAGCCCCTGATAATCGAACACGTTCACCCAGTAGAACTCGTCGAACAGGTTCGTGGCACCCGCTGCGATCGTGAAGTCGAGATCGGAGTTGTCGTACGTGACGCGCGCGTTGAACAGCGAGCGCGCGGGCATCAGGTGGTTGTACTTGGTCGACGTGCCGCTCACGATCTGACTGCTCTCGAACGTCCAGTCGAGGCGCGGCGTGACCGTCCCGCCCAGCGTGTCCAGCGCGAAGCGGTACTGGATGCCGGCGTTCGCGGTCCAGAAGGGATTTCCCTGCCGCCGATTGACGGCGCGTTCGGCGATGTCGGGCGCCCAGAACTTGGACCAGCCGACGGAGCCGTTGATGAGCAGCGCGTCGGTCGGCGCGATGGTGTACTCCAGCTCCGCACCGCGGATCGTCGCCGGCAGGTTGCGATAGTACGTGCGGCCGATGCAGACGATGCCGGTGTTCGTGGGCAGCGTCTGCGTGCTGCAGCGGGTGGAGCCCGGAGGGCCGCCCGGCAGCGGCTCGAGCTGCTGGTTGCCGGGAATGGGCTGCAGGTTGTTGTCGAGCGCGGCTTCCGCACCGCCGATCGCGGCTGGACGGTTCTTGAAGTCCGTGTAGAACACGGCGGCATTCAGGCGAAGCCGGCGGTCCCACAGATCCAGCTTGGCGCCGAGCTCGTAGGCGACGTCGTCGTTACCGTCGAACTGCCCGACCTGCGTCACCTGCAGCGGACGCGGGTTGTAGCCGGGCAGCGAGTTGCCCGATGCGGCGGAGGTGTAGAACAGCGCGGTGTCGCTGAACTGATAGTTCACGCCGAACTTCCAGCTCGCCTTCTCCTGCTGAGGCACGACGACGAAGCGGATGTCGCTCGGGCTCGGGCTGACGTCCGCGAGGTTGCTGAAGTTGACGACCTTCTCGTCCTCCGAGTAACGGCCACCGAGGATGAAGCTCCACCGATCGCCGAAGGGTCGCAAGGTGACGTTCGCGAACACCGCCTTCGTCTGCGGCTCGTAGGTGGTGAAGAGCTTGCGCTGTCCGCCCACCGAGCCCTGAGCGAGCGCGGCGTGCTGCACGCCCCTGGCGTCGAAGTAGAAGATGCCGCCGACCCAGTCCATGAGGGGCGAGCGGCCCGAGAGCCGGACCTCCGTGGTCACGTACTCGTTCTTGATATCGTTGATCACGTGCTCCACGACGAGCGGCGTGCCGTCGGTGTCGAACGTGTGGATCTCGTCCAGCAGGCGGTAGCCGACCACGGCGGTGAGATCGATGTTGTTTCCGAGCTCCCAGACGAGCTTGCTCGACACACCCCAGTTGAGGAGGTTGTTGTGTGTCGGAAACTCGTAGCCGCCGCGGGTGTAGCGGCCGTCTACCATGGTGCCGTTGTAGTACGTGTTGCCCGGGATCACCGTGCCGGCCGGAATGCGGTCCTCGTAGGTGACGTAGGTGGTGTACGGGTCGCCCGTCATGAAGCGCTGATCGATCACGAGACCGAAGTAGGCGGCCTGCGTCTGCATGTTGGTGTTGGCGCGGCTCGGATCGATGTCCACGATGGCGTCCGCCGGATTGTCGGACCGGTCGCGGACGTAGTCACCCGTCAGCGTGAGGCGCACGCTGGGGGTGGCTTGCCACAGGAGCGATGCGCGTCCGCCGTGCACGTTCTCTCCGCCCAGGCGGCCGATGGTGCAGTCGTCGGGCGTGAAGTTCGGCGTCCTGGTCATCAGCACGTTCGAGATCGGGAAGGTGCCGGCCAGCTCCGGCGTGCCGCGGCGGATCATCTCGCAGGTGAAGTCCAGCCGCTTCTGGTAACCCTCGCGCTGCTTCGACAGGCCGGAGACCATGAGCGCCAGGTTCTCACCGAGGGGCAGGCTGAAGCCCGCGCGCACGTCCCGCCGGTCGAACTGACCGGTGGTGAACGAGGCATAGCCGCTCGCCTCGGAGAGAGAAGGCTGCCGACCCACGATGTTCACGGCGCCCGCCAGCGAGTTGCGGCCGAAGAGGGTGCCCTGTGGTCCGCGCAGCACCTCGATGTGATCGACATCGAGCAGGTCGAAGTTCGCACCGAGCAGAACCGGGTAATAGACCTCGTCGATGTAGAACGCGACCGCGCCTTCGCCCGCGAGGCTCGTGTCACCGGAACCGATGCCGCGGATGAAAGCGGAAACGCCGGGACCGAACGCGCCGTGCACGCGGCGGAACTGGGAGTTCGGTACCACCGACGTGAGGTCTGACATGTTGGTGATGCCGCGCTCCTGCAGCGCGTCCGCGGTGATCGCCGTGATGGCGATCGGCGTCTCCTGGAGATTCGTCGCCTGACGGGTGGCGGTGACCACGATGTCCCCGAGGTGCTCGAGCTCGCCCTGCGAAGCCGTAGAGGCCAGGGAGCGTGCGTCCGTCTGCTGAGCCGCCCCGTCCGTGGCTGCCGGCGCGTCGGCCTGAGCATTGGCGTGGAAGGCAGCGCCGAGCATGAGCAACGTGGATACTGTTGAACGGACCAACGATCTGCCGCGCATCAACCAACCCCCTTGTATCCCGCTATTGTGGTGCGGACATCCGGACGCCGGGCATGACCGGCGCCAGGGCCTCGAGCTACCCCGGCGATGTTTTAGTGGGACGGCGCGGCGAAAACTTGTCCGGAAGGGCAATGCCTTTTGCGGGTTCGCGACACCCCTCTTCAGAGTCAGCGTTGCGACGCCCGGTGCCGACCGTGCCAGCACCGTCGGCGCTGTCGCGCGCACGCATCAGCGGCTGACCTGAGGTGACGAGTGCCGTGCGAGAATGGGAGCCGTTCAGAGGTTGAGCAAGAGGGATCGATCCTTCCCGGGGCGCCGTCGATGACCGACGCGAGGAGAGAGAACGTAATGAGCACGCCATCAGCGCAACGTCAGCGGTTCGTCGATCTGAGCCACACCGTCGAAGACGGCATGGAGACGTACCCGGGACTGCCCGCGCCGTGCATCTGCGATTTTCTGACCCGAAAGCAATCCCGCGCGCACTACGCCGTTGGCACGGAGTTCCACATCGGCAAGATCACCATGGTGGCGAACACCGGGACGTACCTCGACGCACCGTTCCATCGATACGCCGACGGAAAGGACATCGCCGATCTGGATCTGGAGTCGATCGCGGACCTGCCCGGCGTCGTGATTCGAGCAACAGACCGCAGCGGTCGCGCCATCGCACGCGATGCCTTCTCAGGTGCCGACGTACGAGGCAAAGCCGTTCTCGTGCATACCGGTTGGGCCGTTCACTGGCGTACGCCGCGGTATTCCGAGGGGCATCCGTTCCTGACGGAAGACGCAGCGGTCTATCTCAAGGAGCAGGGCGCCCGGCTCGTCGGAATCGATTCCCTCAACATCGACGATACGTCCGACGGGCGCCGGCCCGTGCACACGATCCTGCTCGGCGCGGACATTCCGATCGTCGAGCACATGCGCGGACTGGAGCAGCTCCCGGGCTCCGGGTTCCGTTTCTCCGCCGTGCCCGTCAAGGTGAGGGGAATGGGAACGTTTCCGGTGCGGGCGTTCGCAATCTTGCCGGTGCGGAGCTTGGAATCAGGGAAGTGAAGACTGGGCCATGCGTCGATCGCGCTCCTCGCGGTCCGCATCGCACGAGTCCTCCCGATTGCCGGCTGAATGCCTTCCCTGCTATCGTTTCCGTTAATCCGTCCAGTCGAAGCGGCACGAAACAAGAACATCCGCCACGTGCATGCCCACGGATAGTTTCCGGGCCACGCAGCGATGAGCGTCACAGATCACGACGCACCCATGCCATTCGGGCGCACGTGCTGAGATCCGTCAGCGCCGGAGCCGGGTGTGTACAGCCCGTACCGGGTATCACGCGCACGTCACGCATCGAAGCTTCGACCTGCCGGTAGCAATGATCCGATGAAGCGGCGACGGGCCGCGGATCCGTGGTGTGCGGATGGTCTGCGCGCGCCCACGGCGCCTGTTACTCCTTACTTGTCACGTTAGCCAGACACCAGGAATCTGCTTGAAAACACCGATGCGATCACTGTTTTGCGGAACTCTTGCCGTTGCATGGATCGGAAGCGCTGCCCTGGCGCCGGCCAGGGCGCAGGAGATCAGTCCTCAGTCGCTTCTCAATGAGAGGTATCAGCAGTTTCTCGAGCAGGGGCTGAAAGCGGGAAGCGAAGAACGGGCTTGCGATGACACGTGGAAGGTCGTAGGCGAGTTCCTGAAGGTCGCGCAGGAGATCGAACGGCAGCGCACGGCCGTTACCGGACACGTTCGCTTCGGATTCAACGGCGATGAGGCAGGTATCGAACGGTCGTTCAAGGGATCGATAGACACCCGATTGAACATCGGAGTGTATCCGCGGCAGCTGCGTTTGGCGGCAGGCGCGTCGCTGCGTTTCGAGGACAAGCAGGACGGCAGAGACTTCAATGAAGACGTCACCAGCATACTGGCGAACTACGACCACTACCTGACGCCGCGCCTCGAGCTCTTCGGTTTCGTCGAACGCTTCACCGACAGCTTCCTGCGCATCGATCAGCGGTACGAGATCGGTCTGGGAGTAAAGCTCGAGCGCACTTCGAGGGCGCGCGGGGAGCGCTATGAGCGTCGGAGGCACAGGATTCTGCCGGCCAGCGAGTACGGCAGCGATCACTGCCGCTCGGCCTACACCGCGGAGGGCTGTCGCATGCTCGAACGGCTCTCGCGCAGGAGAGAAGAGGCGGCCAGGCTGATCGTCGATTCGCAGCGGGCGAAGTGCCTTGCTCAGGGCATGAGCCCGTCCGAGAATCTCGCGGACTACCTCCTTGGCTCACCCGGAGAGGCAGCGGAAGTAGTCGCTGCGGTCAACGAGGACACGCCCGAGGCTCGCCGCGCGCAGGCAATGCTCGACCCGCTGTATGAGACACTGCGCAAGAGTCATGCACGGTTCGAAGCGGGTCTGTCTCTGGCACTGCTTTCCGAATTCGAGCAACCCGGCACGCTCGATGTCGAGATCCTCACCCCTTCGACGGGCGCTGTCACGCAACAGTCGTATCGACCTCCCACGCAACAGGTCTTTCGGGTTTCAGTGCGCCCGATGATCCAGTGGCGCATCAACGATCTCGTGAAGCTGGACCTGGAGGCTTTCGGCAAGTGGGCCCTCGACTCAGAGCGTGCCCCTGGAGACCCTGAGGACTTCCGCATCGACGCGATCGCCCGCATGGAATGGACGCTGGGATCTCTGCTCCCGGCCTCACGCAAGCGCACGTCGCTTTCGCTGCAGTACGAGTGGCACTACGACAGTCTGCCGCCCGACGCGCGAACGATGATCGGTACCCTGGGACCGGATCAGCAACTCGTCGCGATCACGCGTGCGGAGAAGATGCATCGCGTCACCAAACTGCAGGTTGGCGTGGAATGGTAGGGCAGGGAGCCCATTCTTGCTCGCATCTCCGCGACGTGTGAAATACTGAGCCATATGGTTCAGTATCGATCCAGCCGTCTGGACTCCTCATTCGCGGCGCTGTCGGACGCCACACGACGCGGCGTCCTGGAACAGCTTGCGCGCGCAGACGCCTCGATCACGGAGCTCGCCGAGAGATTCCGTCTGACTCTTACCGGCATGAAGAAGCATGTCCGCGTCCTGGAGCAGACGGGACTCGTCATTACGGAGAAAGTCGGCTGGGTGCGGATCTGCAGGCTCGGGCCGCACCGACTCGAGGAAGAGGCGGCCTGGATCGAGCGATACCGTCAGCTCGGGGCCGCGCGCTTCGATCAGCTGGACAAGGCTCTCGAGGAACTGAAGCAACGGGATCGGGCTGGCAAACGCAGAAAGAAGAGGTGAACGGGTCATGAAGAACCTCACGACGACGGAGCGGAAGTCCGATCGCGAGCTCGTGGTCACGCGGAGCTTCGATGCGCCGGCACGCCTCGTATTCGAGGCCTGGACCCGGCCAGAGCTGTTCAAACGGTGGTGGGTGCCGAAATCGACCGGCCTGACGCTGCTTTTCTGCGAGAGGGATGTGCGGGTCGGAGGAGGGTACCGGCTGGTGTTCGCTGCCGAACCGGAGCCGGTAGCGTTCTACGGCAAGCACCTCGAGGTGACACCTTACTCGCGCCTCGTCTGGACCAACGAGGAGAGCCCGGACGGCTCCATCACGACGGTGACCTTCGAGGAAATCGGCGGCAAGACGTGCGTCACCGTGCACGATCTCTAATTGTTCGGGTAGCCGAGATTCCCGTCCGGATTTGCCTCAACGGAGAGGTCCGTTTCGCGCCTCTCGAGCGGCTCCGGCGAGGGGAGGTGGACGTCGCCGTCGCATGGCTTCCCCATGCCCTCGATGCCAGGATGCGCGCCGCCGACGTCGTGAACATCGCGCAGGTGTTCCATCGCTCGGCGATGTCGCTGGCGTGCAGGACCGCGGCGGTCCGCAGCATCGATGCCAAGGAGGCTTCAGGCAAGACACCCTGCGTGATGCCGCGCACGCGGCGTGGTCCCATCGGATCTGGCGCGCCGCGGATCTGGGACCATCCACGACGCTGCCACCTTCGACGCAACACTACCTGCTGACGACGGTGCGGACGCAGTGGTTCTACGTGCTGGATCTCATCGGCACGGCCGCCTTCGGTCTCGCCGGCTTCATGCGTGCACAGCGAGGCTGCTACAACCTGTGGGGCGCGTTCGTATGCACTGCAGTTCCCGCAGTGGGCGGCGGCGCGCTGCTCTTCCTACTCCTGCTTCAGTTGGCGGCGCGTTACGAGCACGAACCTTGGCTGGTCACCGCGGCGATCGTCTGTACGCTGCTCGTCACGTTCACCGCCCGCATCATCGTCATCAAGTTCCGAATCCGCTCCTACCGCCTCGTAGCGCGCAGGAAGTGGAAGAGCCAGTCGCCACAGGCCAAAACTCCGTCATCGTGGAAAGCGCAATGGGTCGGTAGCCGCTCGTCAGCTCAACAACAGAATGTGGGAAAGGGCGTGAAGAAATGATCGTCCAAATGCCGATGAAAACCACCCACGCCGCACTACTCCTTTTTTCCTACTGGGTGCATACGCATCGAGTGGCGCCCTGGCCGCGGAGCCGCCTGGTGGCCGTGAGGAGACCATTCGCTGGTCGGTCGAGCTGCACGATCAGGGGAGCTACGAAGCCGCAATCAAGGTTTACGAATCGCTGCTCGAGGAAAACCCGGACGATGGCCTGGTGCTCTGCGAGATGGCGATGTCGTACCAGGCTCTCAAGAACTACGACAAGTGCATCGAGTACGCGCGCCGCAGCAGCCAGATCAGGTCCGCAGCCCGGGCGCTGGCGTTTGCGGCGGCCGCGAGCCGTCAGGACGGCACTGGGAACGTCGAAGAGGCGCTGAGAACCTTCGCGGAAGGTGTGAAGCGTTTCCCGAAAGACGTGATGCTCAACTTCGGTTACGGGGTCTCACTGCTGCGGCAAAAACAGCCCGAGCGTGCGCGCAAGGCGCTACGTGTCGCGATCCAGGAAGCACCAGGCTATTCACCGCCATATTTCACCTACGCCTCGCTCGTGCATGCACAAGGGTTGACGGCCGGCGGTGTGTTGATGGACTTGCGTTTCATCCTCTCCGATTGAACGCTGTGCTCCGGAAGTTTCGTGAGCGCTGGAGAGTGGGGCGGTCGTAGCGAACTGGAATCGTCCGTGTTCACCGTGTCAGTCCGACCGCGACAAAAAACGCGCTCCACGTGTCGCAGCTTTTCCGGATTCCGCGTGATGTAGATGGCCGAAATCCGGCCTTTCGAGATCAGCAGGCCCGTGGTCTGTACGATTCCATGGCCCTCGATCGTGATGAAGCCGGGCAGTCCATTGATGTATGCATAACGGACGAGCTGCGACGGCGACGTTCTGAACTCCTGGGCCAGCTGTGCGTGGCGCGCCATCACTGCATCGATGCCGACCAGCGGGTGCATCGATGCAGGCACTCTGCCGCCGCCGTCGGCATAGGCGATGACGTCGTCGGCCAGGAGCGATCGGATTCTCTCCAGATCTCCCTCGCGCGAGGCGGCGAAGAAGGCGGCGGCGATCTCCTGCCCCCGTTCCCTGGTGACGGTGAAACGTGGACGGGCGGCCCTGACGTGTTTCCGCGCCCGGCTCGCGAGCTGGCGGCATGCCGCGGCGCGACGGCCAATCGCATCGGCGACCTCGTCAAAGCTCATGCCGAAGACGTCGTGGAGCAGGAAAGCCGCACGTTCCAGAGGCGACAGCCGCTCGAGGGCCATCATCAATGGCAGCGCGATGTCGTCGATGGATTCCGTTTCCTCATCCTCGATCACGGGCTCCGGCAGCCAGACGCCGACGTAGGTTTCCCGCTTGCGTCGTGCGGACTCCAGCTCATTGAGACAGAGCCGGGTCACGGTGGTCGTGAGCCACGCGGCGGGCTCGCGTATCGCATCGTGCTCCGACCTGTCCCATCGCATCCACGCTTCCTGAACGACATCTTCGGCATCACTGACGGATCCAAGCATGCGGTAGGCCAGTCGGATCAGACTGGGTCGCAAGGCGGCGAAGAGCTTGTCGGGCTGCATTTCAACAGGCGATCCCCGAAAGAGCTTAGAAAGCCATGGATACGAGCTGCTGGCCGTGGACGAACTGCAGGGTAACCAGGGCAACGCGCCTGCCAAGATAGCGGGCCGTCGCGATGTCGGATTCCGGAGGGGCGGTATCGGGGCCTTCGTCGACGTTCGACTGAGCCGCAGCACCCAGCCAGAACCCCAGCCGGTTCAAGTCGTTCTCGGACCCCGTGGTGGAGTTGTTGGCCGGAGGCAGATCCAGATTGATCCAATGCATGCCGTGCTGAGCGGCGAAAATCACCAGCTGGATCAGGGTGGCCAGCTTGTCACCCGCTCGTGCACCTGAGTTGGTGAAGCCGGCGGCGAGCTTGTTTCGCCAGAGATAGCCCTTGGCCAGGATGGCATGAGAGGTGGCGTCCTGGAACGCCTTGAACCGCGCCGATGGTCCGCCCATGTAGGTCGGCGTGCCGAAGATGATGGCCTGTGCGGCTGAGAGCTCCTCCCAGCGCTTCTCAGCATCTTCCACCGACATCAGGAGCGGCGTGACGCCGTTTACTTCCTCCACGCCTTGCCTGACGGCCTCTGCCTGGCGACCGGTATGGCCATAGCCGGTGTGATAGACAATGGCAACGCAAACGGGAGCGGAATTCTTGATCACCATGAGCTCCGTGGAACCTGGGGTCATGCCGGAAAACATGACCGCGGAGCCGCCCGGAGTGTGACATCCCAGGCATTGG
>ERZ795042.653-NODE-653-length-25913-cov-138.745108_pt1 | contig 25913 bp, 14 predicted proteins | sample MGYA00375126_ERZ795042 | MGnify/ENA primary metagenome ERZ795042 (study PRJEB30171, sample SAMN05518105) | compost metagenome | isolation source: Feedstock adapted compost from Newby Island compost facility, Milpitas, CA | place: USA:Newby Island compost...
CGCTGTCGGACACGTTCTTCGCCATTGTCCGCCGCGTGGTGAACAAGCGGCCGATTTTCGCGCCGGACAAGGGCCACCTGCACCATTGCCTGCAGCAGCTCGGGTTCAGCCATCGCCAGACGGTGCTCATCATCTACGGCATCGCGGCCTTCTTCGGCGTCTGCGCCGTCGTGCAGTCGCTCATTTCGAAATCGGGCGTGGGCACCTGGGTGACGTTCATCGTCATCTGCCTGATCATGTTCCTGCTGCAGATCGGCGCCGAGTTCATCGGCCTCGTGCACCGCACGCGGCGGCCGGTGCTGGACTTTCTGGCGCGGCTGCGCATGAAGCTGACCACGGCTTCGCGGCCGAAGTAGCGGAAGAACGTCCGCCTGCCTCGCGGGCCGGAACTGCCCGCGGGGCATTTTTTGCGCCCAAAAAAATACAGATAAAAACCGGTGAAGAAAACCGGTTCCGCCGCAACTTTTTCGGGCGGTCTGCGTTTAACATCATGAGTCTGCCCGCAAGGGAGGAACAGCCGGAACGAAGATTCCTTGAAAACTCTTTGATTCCGGCGCCGCAACAGGCAAAATTGTCTTTACGGTTTCGGATTCCCCATGTATAATTGGTAGAGTGGTAGACTTTGCCTGTCGCGATCTACTAATGTTAACTCGTTCTGCACCATGTTCGCTTACCCGACATGATGCAGACAATCATAACAAACTGAGGCTCCGTCTCTTTGGAAGGAGGTGAGACGCCGAATGAGAGATTCGAGCCGCCAGTCTTCCAAATGCAACATCCATCAGTCGAGAGTTCAAGGAGGAGAATTTAAGATTATGAAAAAAGGTCTCTCTCTCCTCGTAGCCTTTGCCCTTGTATTTAGCATGTTCACCTCTGTGGCATTTGCGGCTACGACCCCGAGTGAAGCAGGCCAAAAACTGCAAAGCTTGGGAATCATCCTGGGCGACCAGGACGGCAACCTGATGGAGGATGCCGACTGGAAACGCCAAGACGTCGCGGTGCTTTTGTCCCGTCTGCTGGGGCAAGAGGAAGAGGCGAAGAATACGCCGAAGTCCCACACGTACGCCGACGTTCGCGGCACCTACTACGACGGCTATCTGTCCTGGGCCCGCGAGAACGGCTACATGATCGGCCATTCCGACACGGAATTCGGATTCGACGATCCGATCACCGTGAAGGAATTCCTGACGGTCATCCTGCGGGCGCTGGGCTATGATCCCGACTTCAGCTCCGGCGAAGTCGAAGAGCTGGCCGTCGAGCTCGGCCTGGTCGAAGAAGGCACGGACTTCAGCGCCAACGCGAAACGCGGTGACACCTATGTGATCATCGTGACCGCGCTGGACACGGAAGTCGCCGGAACCGGCCAAAAGCTGGGCACGGTCCTGGGCCTGCCGGGCTACGAAGTGGTCGATCCGGCCGTGACGGGCGTCACTGCGCTGAACCTGAAGCAAGTGAAAGTGACGTTCAACAAGCCGGTTGACAAGGAGTCTGCCGAAACGCTGTCCAATTACAAGGTGTACAACAGCGGCGCCACCACGGATTTGGCTGCCAACGGCAGCGTCGCGCTGCAAAGCGACAACTCGTCCGTCATCATCACGCTTGGCACCGCGCTCAACAACGGCCAAAGCGCCGCCAAGATCACGGTTCAAGGCGTGAAAGACACCGAAGGTCGCGTCATCGCGAATTTTGAGGGCACGTTCGCGGCGGTGGACAACACCGTTCCGACGGTTGTCGGCGTCAAGGTTGTCGGTCCTCGCGATCTCGAAGTCGAGTTCAGCGAACCGATGAAAGACAACTTTGAAACTGACGATTTCTCCGTTGATAACGGAGGATACTTCGTGGTTGGTGAAGTCGTCTCCGGCAACAAGGTGACGGTAACCGTCGGCATGGATATGTCGGAAGGCGAGCACACGCTCAAAGTCACCGGAAAGAATGGTTCCGACTACGCCGATTTCAAACCGGTGCCGACGACGCTCACCTTCACGCTGGTCAAGGACACGACCGCTCCCGTGGCGACGGTCCTGTCGGTGACCCCGACGCTGGTGAAGATCGGCTTCAACAAGCCGGTTGAAGGCGTCAAGGATCCGAACGTGCTCTTCCGTCATACGTACAACAATGGCACGTATGAAGTTAACGGTGCTGCACAGTACGACTCGGACGGCGACAACAATCCTGACACGGATCGTGTCACGGCCAACGCCAATAACACCGAGTTTACGATCGACTTCACCGGCATGCCGATTCCGCTTGGCTCCAACAACCTGTACATCGCCTACGCGGATTCGAACAACGGACCGTTCATCAAAGACCGTTGGGGCAACAAGTTCGAAGCGACGGCGCTGTCCATCAACGTCACGCTTGATACGACGAAACCGACGGTCAAGGAAGTCAAATTCGTTGACTCGGCGACCCTGAAGGTCATCTTCAGCGAGCCTGTGGATGAAGAGTCCGCGGAAACGACCGGCAACTACACGGTGAAAGACTCCACCGGCAAAGAAATTCCGGTCCTGACGGCCACGCTGGGCGGCGCGGAAAACAACGAAGTGACGCTTGATTTCGGCCCGAACGCGCTGGTTGGCGGCAGCTACACGGTCGAAATTACCGGCGTGAAAGACCGCGCTTTGATCGCCAACGCGATGGAAACCGTGACGATCAGCCTGTCCGTCAACGATACGGTGAAGCCGTACGTGCTCGCTTCCCGCTATGCGGAGGACGGCGACTACTGGAAGGTTTACATTCCGTTCAGCGAGCAAATGAACGCGGCGACCTTCACGAAGCAAAACATTCAAAAGTCCTTCGGTGCTGCTTTTGCAGACCTGGGCAACGACGACACCATCTCGGTTTCGTCCGACAGCAAATCTGTGATTCTCAGAATTAAGAAGGACAACGCCAACCCGAACACGCCTCCGAGCATCCGGCTTGGCGCCGTGACCGACCTGGCTGGCAACGGTCTGAGCACCTTCGTGGCGTTCAGCGGCGGTGCGGGTACGGGCAACAGCGATGACAACCAGGGTGACCCGGGCGAGTTCGAACTGATCGCTGATTCTATTGCTGTCGAAAAAGTGGAAGCCATCAACAAACGGCAAATTAAAGTGACCTTTAATGGTCGCCTGTCCTCTGTGACAACCACTGGTTTCTCGGTGTATGTCGTTACCGGCGGCAATCCGACCTTCGGCACGCTTACGCTCTCGTCGCACAGCATCAACAGCGACAACAAATCCGAAGTCGTGTTCACGCTCAGCCAGCAAATGACGACGTTGGCTCAAACCAGCAACGGCGATGCTCTTAAACTGGCCGTGGACAACGCTACCGGAACCAAGAGCTTCCTGGGTGCCCAGGTTGACGACGAAGTTGGTGCTAACATACAAGACAAGATCGCACCTGAACTTGTTTCGGTGACGGTGAACAGCGCGACCAAGATCACGCTGAAGTTCTCTGAGGCTCTGGATGCTGACACGTTCGCGAAGTCTACGCTGAACGGGTTCTCCGTGGCGGGCGGCAACGCGAAGCTTACCGGACTGGATTCGACTCAAGATCTCCTTAACGATATTGACAGTGACGTAGTCGTGCTGGAAGGCACTGGCTTCATCGCTGGCACCACCACGGTCAGCTACAGCGATTCTGCCTCGATCACCGACGCCAACGGCAACAAACTGGCTTCCTTCTCCAACAAGAAGTAAGCCTAGCCGGATGAGTCAAGAAGAAGCCCGATCTTTCGGGCTTCTTCTTTTTATTATTGTTGCCTGAATTCCGGACAAAAAGTATTTTTAATTTCAGAAACAAAAGGAGGGTGTACAACGTCTAATTCAGTAACAAGAGCTTATGGGGTGTCACGATGAGAAGCAGGAAATTCATAGTTATTCTTGTCTCCATGTTGCTTTTATTTTCAGCCGCTTCAAACGTTCAGGCGGCTGACCCGACCGTCAAGATTGGATCGTCAGCAACGGTCGCATTGACCAACGTTAACCTGGTTCCCGGAGATCAGTATCAAATCCTATCGTTTGATTTGAAGTACACCAACAACGGTTCAAGAGCATTGGACTTGATTGATTATTGGGCAAGGGTGGTATCCAACCGGGGCATCAGTTACTCGGTGCAGCTTCACCCGGACGACAAATCGCAGTCTTCCGTGGCGCCCGGAAGTGCCTTGACCCTTCGCCACTTTGCCAGGGTGGGCGATGATGTCCGTCTTGACCAGCTGACGATCCGTGTGGTTCAGTTTGATTTTTCCGTCAGCGACTATGAAAGAACCATCGGCGAATTCCCGTTGTCATCCGCCGTGTCGGTGGTCCCGGCCAATACGAGCAAGTACTTTGAAGTAAAGGGCGCACCGATCTACAGCAAAGTGAAAGAATACACGGCCACGGAAGGCACGGACGGTGCGGAGAGCGCCATCCAGGCGACATTTGTCCTTTTCAACAACGGCAGAAGAGCCGTCACGATTCCGGAATACAAGTTTTTGCTGGAGACAACCGGCGGGATTTTGTATCAGCTGGAAGCAACGTCTCCTGATCCTGATGGAAACATCAACCCGAAATCTTACAAGGAATACCAGCTGACCGGGACCGTTCCGGGCACCGTGTCCATCAGGGGAGCCCGTCTGCTGCTGGTGCAGGAGGTCGAAGCGGCTTCCGGAAGGTTTGAGGTTGCCTTGGGCACCTATGAGCTGGTGAACGGAACCGGAGGCGGGGACAGCAGCACTCCAGCAACCAGCAAACTTAACCTGAAAACAGCGGACGGCGAATACGAAATAGCAGCGGTCGATGTTAAACGGACGGCGTGGGACATCCAGGACATCGTCACCGTGGAATTCAAGGTGACGAACACGACGGAGAATATCGTGCCGATTCCGAAATTGGCGGGAGACATCCGGTTTGACAACGGAACCTATCTGGCCATGACGCCGATTTCCAATGACTATGCCTCGGAACTGGCGCCGGGAAGTGCGACATCTGTTTTCATGGTTGCCAAGGTTCCGGCCAACGCTTCATATAAATCGGCGACGATTCGCCTCAAACGCCAAGTTTCTGAAACACAATCGGCAACCATTGGCCAGCTCGCGGCGGATGTTGCTTCTTCAACGCGTATCCTTGCGGCCAATGAGACCCATATGACCGATACGTATGGGCTCCAGACAAGCTATCGAATCTTGAGGTCGGGTTTATACGAGGGACTTTATAACAACCTGTATCTCGTGCAAATCGAAATTAGCAATCGCAATTCGAGAAATCGCAACTTGGTCCCGATCGCCGGCCTGTTCCAATCGATAGACGGACAAACCTTCAGCGCGCAGGTCACGGAAGTAACGGGAACACAAACCGCCAGAACCAGCCGGGTGGTCAACGTCTGGACGGAAATTCCGAAGGATTTGAACCCGCGGTCCATGCGTCTCGTATTTGGCGAAGCGGTGAGCGGAGGAAAGCTGGCGGAAAACGGTGCCCAGGCGGACGGCATCATCCAACAGGCGATCTACCGGCTCCCGGATCCGGAAATTCCGCCGGTTACCAGCAAGGGCATTCAGGTGGCCCCGTTTACGTTGGATATCCTTACCTTCTATCCGGTCTACGATCAGGGAGATCTTTCGCAAAATACGCTGAACATCCGGATGAAATACAGACTTGCGAAAGATATTGCCTTCACCAACGACACCGAAGACCGGAACTTCATGATTGCGCTTGAGTATGCGAGGGGTAAGTCTACCTTTGAGCAGGTGCTGCCCATTGCCGTCGACGAAACGGCCGAAAACGCATTGAAGCTCGGTGAGCACGAGCTGTTCCTGAGCAAGACGTATCCCAAGAATTATGATTTTCATTTGCTTGACGCCTACATGCTCCGCGTTTATGAAGAGTTTAAAGGCTATAAAAAGCTGATCGCGGAAAAACCGTTTTATCTCTACAATCTGAATGATTGGAGTCATGAATAATGAGGGCAGTGACGAAACAGACTGTAAGCTTGCTTGTGATTCTTGCAGTAGCTGTCGCCCTCCTGATCGGGTACAGGATTTCCACCGGGTATGCAGACGCGGGGCAACCGGGCAGCGTCGACGACCCCATCGTTACGAAATCATACGTGGATCAAGTGGTGGCTGAAAAAGTCAGACAAGAGCTGCAAAAAGCAGGTGGCGGTAGAGGCGGCGGCATGGAGTTGCATGTGGTGACGGTGCCCCCGGGGAGGAGCCTGATGGTTTCCGGCGGCGGAGAGGCGATTGTGCGCTCGGGCAAGATGGTGGTGGTCAGCGACGGCGCCAACGGCTTGTCGGACCTGACGGAAGGGGAGGACATCGCGCCGGGCAAGCAGGTGCCGGCGAACCATCTGATCCTGTTTCCGCGGGACGGACGGGGCCTCCAAACCGTTGAAAATCAAAGCGCCGACTCCATTGTGTTGGTGCGAGGAAATTATTACATCCAATAATCGGCCTGGTTAAGCAGAAAATACAATACGAAAACCTTCCCGGACAGGCGGGAAGGTTTTCCGCTTATTGGGTCAAACCTCTTTTTGCACCTGCATCAATATATCCATCATACGCTGTGTCATTTCGAAAGGCTTGCCCTGGATTTGCCCTTCCGGCAAAGTGGCAAGGTGTGCAATACGGGCTTCAATGACGTCCTGCCAACGCAGGATCGCTTCCCAGTGTTGCCGCATCGCTTCGTCATCACCTTTTTGGGCGGCTTCGGCGCCAAGCGCATAATGCAGCTCGAACGCTTGCTCATACAGCGACATGTCCCAGGGAAACATGGTCAGGCCGGATTCGACGATTGCGAGCGCCTCTTCCCGAAGGTCCTGCGCGAGGGACAGTCTGATGTGCAACTCAATCGCATCCCGGCGGTTTGGCTCGGCTTTCAGCAATCGGTCAAGTGATGTTTTGGCTTCTTGCAAAAGTTGCGGATCTCGTGTCGACTCGTATAGCTGAATCAACAGAGCGGTTCGCTGGGCCAGATATGTGGGGTGACCCGGAACTTTTTGTATTGCTTCCCGAAGCTTTGCATCAAATTCTTCGAAATTTACCTCTGACCGATTCGCTTCCCGCAAGGCAATGTCAAAGATATTGTGGGCGGACAGCCGGTTCGACGATACGATCATCAAGGCTATAGTCGCAATAAAACAAGTTGCTGCAATGCCGAAGTTGATTTTCCTGATGCGGTCAGCAATGGGCGAATACGATTTTGACCTCCGCACGGAAGCGCGGGCGCGTTTACTCCCAGATGGCTTTGCGGATTCACGTTTGCCATTTATCTGCTCGGTGACGAGGGCAGTCACGGTGTCATCACCGGTCCGTTCAGCAGATTGCACCGGAGAAGCCACAGCGCCCAGGCTGAGGAAAAAGAGGACGCCCAGATACATGTAGTTCATATTGAAATCGAACGCGCTGTGGACGGCAAGCCCGAGCAGTATGCCGAGGAAAGCGGGCGTCGCCGCATCCCACTCGAACCGAAGCCGGAAAGCTTTGCGCAGAACAGAGGCCAAGCAAACCGCCACAAATACGGCAAACAGGACGAATCCGATGATTCCCGTATCAAGCATATATTGCAGATAAAAACTGTGGGGATCATTGCTGGTGTAGGGGTTGTTCTGATACCGCCCGTAAAGCGTCGCCCAGGCCCCCCCGCCCGCGCCGAGCCATGGATATTCACCAATCATTTTGAAGATATCCTTGTAAAACGTCCAGCGCTCCAGCACGCTGTGTTGGGCAATATTGATCGCTTCCAGACGCTCCCGGAGCGCCGGGGGAAGCCACCGAAGGAAACCGGCGCCCTGAAGAAGCAGCCCGATGCCGGCAGCACCCAATATTAAGCCGGCCAGCGGCAACAAGAGCTGTTGGCCACGAAGACGAAGGCGGCGTTCGACGAAGTTTTCCAGGCGAGGAGCCGCAAGACGGTTCATCAAAACAGCCACGATGGCAAACCCCGTGGACGCGGGAAGAAGAAGCGCCCAACCATGAAGCGGCATGGAAGGCTCGAATCCTTCCTGCACCGCACGAAGGCCAATCCGGAAGATTGGACCATAGAGAAGAACGGCAAGCAATCCCGCCAGAATCGACAGCACAAGGAAAATGAGCTGCCGGTGTGTCCGAATGAGCGCCATGAACAAAAGGGAAGTGACGGGCAGCATCAGATAGGCGCCCCGCGACTGCGTAAGCAGGAATGAAAGCAGAGCCGGGACAACCGGCAGGGAGGCCAATGCAACGGCTACAACACTCCGAGCGTGGGTCACAACGGCCATAAGCAACAGGAAAAACCCAATCAGAAACGCGGCGTAAGAGTTGGCGTACTGGAACACCGACGTGAGCCGCAGCCCGGAGGCACCGTATTCGGCGGCTTGGGCGTATATCTTGCTGACAGTGCCGCCTGGTCCTTCATATTGAATCAGGCCCCAAAGGGAAGCATCCCCAAAATAGTTCATAAAGCCGAAGATGACTACAAAGGTTCCCGACAGTCCGATGCCCGCGGCGAGGATGATTCTGGACAACGAATCCATGTCATATGCCATCAGAAAGACGAAGGCGTATATAATCCATACCAAAAATGTCAGCATTGCGCTATGAGGCGAAGCGGCGTTCCATGACGAGACGAGGTAAGACAGCGGAAGCAGCAATACTGCAAACGGGGCCATCTGACGCAAAAGCGGATGTCTTACAAGACCAGTCCAAACCTTTTTCCGGTTGTTTCCTTCCGCCTGTAAACCGCCCGTTCCACTTGTCATCAGCCATTCCGGCGAGACGGATCGAAAAGGAAGGAGCAAAGCCCAAATGGCAAAGGTCAGTGACAGCCAGATCATGGCGCCGTAGAGCGGCCCTTCAAAAATATACAACACGTAAGAGACGAATAATCCCCTGTGATACGGATAAATCAACAAAAAACAAGCCAATAACAGGATAGGTGACAACAAAAACCAGCGTTTTGCCGACCGGGGAAACAAATCGTTCAAAGGCGGCACTCCCTTTTTCCGCTACGTCATGAGGGCGATCACAAACCCTATTATAACAAACCGCGGAGGAAATTCGCGCCTTTCGGCAACCGGCGACAGTTTCTGTGGTATAATTCTGTAAAACCAAAAAAAAAGAGTGAAAAGGAACCGGCAACGATGAACGCGAATCTGTCGGCGCAGCCGTCCGGAACCCGCGAGCTGCGGCTGGCGGGCCGGCTGGCGACACGAAAAAGCAGGCTGAAATCGCTGCTTCAGCTGGCGCAGGGAATCATCGTCGGCCTGGAATATACAACCTATCTGATCACCTTCGTTCTGCTGTTCGCCTGGAAAGTCGCGGCAGAGCACCTGACGGCCGCATTCCGGTGGCATGTCTGGCGTTGGCCGGACATTCCCGTGATCGATGATTATGCGCTGTTTTTGGGCGTTTTTTTGCTGCTGTACTGGTATCTGCTCTACCAAAAACAATTTTACGACATCACCCGTGAGCGGCCCCTGTCGGAAGAAACCGTGGCCATCGCACGGGCGGTGGCGCTGGCTTTCCTCATCACCATCGGGCTCACCTTTCTCGTCAAAAATACGATGATCTATTCCCGGTTGATGATGGTTTCCTTCGCAGCCCTCACGGTGCTGGAAGGAGGCGTTTTTCGGTACCTGCGAAAATGGACGTTCCACCGGTTGAAAACGCGCGGCCTGCACAAGCAGAATGTGCTCATCATCGGCGCGGGGCGCGTCGGAAACAGTCTTCTGCAGCGCATGAACGGTTCCCGCGCGACCGGATATCGCTTTGTAGGTTTTCTCGATGACGATGTGTCCAAAGACGGCGTCATCGGCCGAGTCGCCGACCTGGAGACGATCATTCACCGGCACGACGTCGACATCATCTATATCACCATTCCCTCGGAGCGGGAACTTGTCCATACGATTTTGCAACGATTCTACAAATACGATGTGGACATCCGGATCATCCCGGAACAGTATGATCAGGCGGGAACCGTCTTCGAATACAGCGAAGGAAAGGACCTTGACTATCCGTACCTTCAGCTGGTCAAGACCCCTTTGCGCGGCTTCAACCTGCTGCTCAAGCGCACGATGGACATCCTGCTGAGCGTCTTCGGCGTCATTGTCCTGAGCCCGCAGTTTGCCGTCATCGCCCTTTTAATAAAGCTGGATTCACCGGGGCCCGTTTTGTTCAAACAAGTGCGGATCGGCAAAAACGGCGTGCCTTTCCAGATGTACAAATTCCGTTCGATGGTGCACGACGCAGAAGCACAAAAAAAGCGGCTTAAGAAGCTCAACGAAATGGACGGGCCCGTGTTCAAAATCCGGCAAGATCCACGGGTCACACGGATCGGCGCGTTCCTGCGCAAATATTCCCTGGATGAGTTGCCGCAGCTGTTCAACGTCGTTGCCGGCCAGATGAGCCTGATCGGGCCGCGACCGCCTCTGCCAGAGGAAGTGGCGAGGTACTCCGATCACCACTGGCGCCGCCTTGACGTGCGTCCCGGCATGACCGGCCTGTGGCAAGTGAGTGGCCGCAACAACCTGTCGTTCGAGGAATGGACCGATCTGGACATCCAATACATCGAACGCTGGAGCATCGGCCTTGAGCTGAAAATTCTGCTCAGGACCATTCCTGCGGTCCTTAAAGGGAAGGGTGCTTATTGAGCTTGAACCAAAGGGGAGGGCCCTTTGAGAGAACAGATGGAGCAAAGAATGGATCGAAACCATGCGATACGCTTCGAATATCAGCAATTGTGTGAACTGATTGACCAACACGACTGCGTTTCATTTGACATTTATGACACCGCTTTGCTCAGAAATGTTCTTTTTCCCTCCGATATTTTCGAAGTAGTCGGCTTGAAACTGCAAATCCCCCAATTCAAACAAAAAAGGATCAAGGCGGAAGCCGAAGCGCGCAGAAGATCCAAGTGCGAAGATATCCATCTCGACGAAATTTATGATGTGCTTGGAAAGATGATCGGATATGAAACAAGCCTACAAGCCAAGCAGATCGAACTGGAGACGGAAGAAGAATTTACGACGGCGAACCGCTTTATCCAACGTGTGTACGACTACGCCGTTTCCCAAAAGAAACGGATTCTGTTTATTTCCGACATGTACCTGCCAGAAGATTTCCTGACCCGTTTGCTGCTGCGAAACGGCTACGATCGGTTCGAAAAATTGTGGGTCTCCAATCAGGTTGGAAGGACAAAAGGCACCGGCAGCATTTATCCATTTATCCAACTGGCGTCAGGAATCAGTGACCGATGGCTTCATATCGGAGACAATCGTATCGCCGACGTGGAGAACGCGGCCAAACACCAGATCAGCGCCTACCATTATAAGCCCGTCCGCAGCCGCATCAATCTGACAGGACCTTTTTCGCTCCGACAGTCTATCATGAAAGCGATCCAAATCAATTTTGCGGAGACGACTGAAGGTTTGAGCTATTGGGAACGTTTCGGCATCGAAACCGTGTCTTCCCTGTTTTACGGGTTCATGACTTGGTTAGTCGGGCAGCTGGAAGGCAAAAAACGCATTTACTTCCTGTCCCGCGACGGATATCTGCCCTACCGGTTGTATCAATTGCTTGCCGAAAACCGCGCCGATCTGCCCGAACCGGTATATCTGTACGCATCCAGAAGGGCTTATCAAATTCCCAATGCACTGAACATGGATCAACAGGCAGCGTTGCAGCTGTTTACTGCTTATAATCCTGCTTTGGGTCAAAAGTTGACACTGGGCGAAGTTCTGGACAATTTGCATTTGGAACGGCAAAAATATGCGCATTTGCTTGCGGAATACGGATTTTCGGACTATGCAAACGAAATTCGAAACGAACATGACCGACGAAGAGCACAACAATTCCTGAAATCAATTTTTCCGGATATTGCCGTCCAAATGCAGAAAGAGATGGAGCTGCTTAGGGAGTATTTGCGGGAAAACGGATTCGACGAGCAGAACGAAATTCACGTCATGGACGTGGGATGGGGAGCGTCGACGCAAAAAGCGCTGAAAGATATTACGGGAAGGCAGGTATATGGTTATTATTTTGGAACTACAGAAAGTGTTTACCCGGATATTGCCGCCTTCACCAAGGGATATGCTTTCCACCTGGGAAGGCCGTATAAAAACAGAAAAAAGGTTATGCGCAACGTCATGATGTACGAATTCATTTTTTCCGCGCCACACGGGTCGTTGATTGGTTTCTCCAAAGAAAACGGAAAGGTAATACCCGTATTAAAGGATACAGAGCGGAATGAAGATGTGACCCGGGCGATTCAGGAAATGCATAACGGCGTCATGACGATTTTTCCCAAATACATCGCTTACCAAGCATACTTGGAGGGCCTTAAGCCCGAGGAGTGCTTGAGGGATTATTGGAACTTTATCGACCGAAAGTGTTATGATGATTTGCTGGTTTTTAGCCGGTTGTCAGGCTCCGTCGCAATTGGGGATTCCCCTCACACGTTAAAATATGTTACGGTAGTTTCCATGGACGAATACTGTCGAAACAAGACAGAAGTGCTAAAACAGATCTCGCGCAACTTATGGCCAAACACGCTGATTGTGGAGGGAATGCCGTACCGGGAAAATAAGAGTCTGCAACAGATATTGAATCAATGGCTGTTTGCTTGGCAAAACTTTGGTTTCTATTCGAAACTAAAAAAAGCCATTCGTCATCCCGGCAAGGCGGTCAGATACATTTTGCTCAGATTGGGGAAATAATCAAAGAGGTGCTGGAGAATTGGAACCGTTGGTCTCGGTCATCATTCCCGTATTCAATACCGGAAAGTTTCTGGAGAAATGTCTGAACAGCGCCATAGGACAAACCTATCGGAATCTTGAATTAATTGTAGTCGATGACGGTTCGACGGACAACTCTTTGGAAATTATCCAGCAGTTTGAACGGACGGATTCAAGAATCAAAGTCGTTCGGCACGAACAGAACCGAGGTTTGTTCCAGGCGCGCTTGACCGGAGCCGATCAAGCCAAAGGGGACTTTATTGCCTTTTTGGACAGCGACGACTTTCTTGCATCCGACACCTATCGCAGAATGGTCAAAGCGGCGCTGACCGAAAACGCGGACATGGTGGAAACCAATTTCGTGCTGGTGAACGAGAAGGGTGAATATTTTGTTAATTCTCTTAACCGTATTTCTGCAAAACAGCTTGAAGGTGAAGAAATTCAAAAAGCCTATTTTGGCCAGAGAGGGCTGGCCTACCATTGGTATGTGATTTGGAACAAGTTATATCGGAGAGATTTGTGGGATGAATGCCGTCCTTTTTACGACGATATTGACCAACATTTAGTAATGACAGAAGATATCGCTTTTTCGACGGTACTCTACTGCAATTCCCGAAAGTATGTTTCCATTGATTACGACGGATACTTCTATTTTAGAAATTCTCAAGCTGCAACCCAAATAACTGCTGACAAGAATCGATTTATTAAACACATTTCGGATTTGCGTACATCTTTTCGTTTCGTTGAGAATTATTTAGTTTTAACGGGGTATAAGGCCAAATATCCATTGGAGTTTCAAGAGTGGAAAGATCATTTTTTTCGAATTTGGTGCCAAAACATTGAGACCCAAGATCTTTCCACAAAGGATAAGAACGAATTGTTCAGGGTTTTAAAGGAAGTCTTCAGCAAAGAAAAAAAAGAACTGCCCAATCGGCTGGATGCTTATCATTACAATGAATTCACACCATGGAATGGACATCACTACAACCATATTATTGATACTGTAAAAGCAAGCAGAATTGAGTATGTGAGTTTCGATGTGTTTGACACTTTGATCAAACGGCCTTTTTTTGCGCCGCATGATCTTTTTGAGATCATATCACATGAATTAGTCAAGAAATTTCCAAATGAAGTAAAATTCAATTTCTCAGATTTGAGAAGACGCGCGGAGATTGAAGTTCGAAAAACGATAAAAGAAAAGCATCCGTTTTTCCAGGAGATCAAATTGGACGAAATTTATGCATATTTGCGCGAGGAATATTGTTTGCCGGACCACATTGTTCAATTTGCCAGGGAACTGGAAATTGGACTGGAACTGCGCTTCTGTTCTTCTCGAACGAGTGCGCAAGAGCTCTATGAACTGGCCAAATACTTGGGCAAGAAAATTATCATCATTTCTGACATGTATTTGCCCAAGGAAGTCATTGAAAGAATTTTGCACCAGAATGGATATACGGAATACGAGCGTCTGTATGTATCCTCGGATATACGCCTCACGAAACATCATGGTGATTTGTATCGGTACGTGCTTCAAGATTTGAAAATAACACCCGATTGTATGGTCCATATTGGAGACAATTGGCATGACGATCACATCAATGCCGAGAAACACGGTATCAAAAGTTGTTTCTTTCCAAAAGCCACCGCAGTTTTGATGGGTGAGATTCAAGGGACTTTATCCAATCATTTCCATAACCTATTCGGCGGCTTATCTTATGGATTTGCAAATCATCGGCATTCAATGGATTATTTTGGATTAAGAACCATGCTGGCTGTCGTGGCCAATCGCTATTTTGACAACCCATTGCGCCAGTTTAACTGCAATTCACACTTTAATGTCGATCCTTATTTTATTGGATATTTTGCCCTCGGTATGAATTTGCTCGGTGTCGGATTGTGGCTAATGGACAAGGTTCAAAGAAACAATTATGAAACCATTCATTTCGTGGCTCGAGATGGTTATCTCATAAAAAAAGTTTTTGAAAAATTGAAACGTTATTTCCCGGTACAAACTAAAACCAATTATTTGTACGCACCCAAAAGAGTGTTGTTGCCTTTAACGTTGAATGAATCACATGATTTGTTTGCATTTTATCATTTATTTAATGTAAAAAAATATTCACCAAAAGAGATCTTGCTGTCTTTTCTACATGTAGACAGAATCGATGACAGCTTGCGGTCGCATTTTCAAAAAAAGGGAATTCCTTTGGAAAAGCGTTTTTCATCCCCGGAAGAGTATAACTACTTTGCAAAAGCGGTCATTGAATTCGATCTGTTAAATTCCGGCCTAAAAAAATACAAAGAAAAAGTTTCTCAGTATTTAAACCGAACCATCTCGGATAGAGACGCAATATTTGATTTTGGCAGTAACGATGTAATACAAGTTATACTGGCCAATTATTTGAGTAAACCCGTTGATGCATTTTATGTTTATCTAAATACAGACAGAGTCATAAGGATGCAAGGTGCGATCCGTGGCCAGGTCTACTCCTTTTTGGATTTTACACCCTCCATAAAAGGAGCGATCAGGAAGTATCTCTATTCCGAACCCGGACCTGCCTGCATGGACTACCATTTTTTGGATAATGGAGAAGTAAGCCCGGTATTTGAAGATAATCCTTATAATGCTATTGATCACTTTGTGCTTGGAAGAGTGCAGCAAGGGGCACTGGACTTTGTGGATGATTTTTCGAGAATTTTTCATGAGTATTTGTCATTAATGACTTTTCGCAACTATGAAGTTTCACTGCCGTTTGAAATCTTTTTGCAAAGACCAAGCAGTGAAGATCAAAAAGTTTTTGATCTTTCAACCTTAGAAGACGTGTTGTCGGATGAATGCAACAAAGCTATGTCCCTTCTGGATATTTGGAATTATGAGTTGGGTTATTGTGGATTAAGTATTCAACATGATGCTGGAAACAATGGTGTGGTAAATCCATACCACTTTCTTGATGGGAAAAGCATGTGGGCAAAAGCCATATACTTTTTCTTGTTTGATTTTCAAACTTTCAAGAAAAAAGTCCTCATAAAATTTAAACACAAAGTGCTGAGAAGACCCCTGGAAGAACTGGTTTGAGATATTAGTTTAGGAGGAAAAGGCAATCAATGAGCAGTCAACCTCTGTTGTCAGTGGTCATTCCCGTTTACAACACGGAAGAATACTTACCAAAATGCATACAATCGATTATAAGCCAAACATATTCGAATTTGGAAATTATAGTGGTTGATGATTGTTCTCCGGGAAATGCCCGGGAAATCGTTCAGGAGTTTATGCATCAAGATAGGAGAATTAAATATCTCAAACTTAATGAGAACAAGGGATCCTATCATGCAAGAATTATCGGTTCTGAATTAGCGACTGGCGATTTTATTTCGTTTGTGGACAGCGACGATTACGTCTCAATAGATTATTACAGACTGTTGGTTGAAAAAGCTGTCCAGGAAGATGCAGATATTGTGGAAGGAAGATTCGTCCGGGAAGACGAATCCGGGCACCGATTTATTCATAATTTCAACAATCTCTTGTTTGATGTACTAACCGGAGAAGAAATCAGGAAATCTTATTTTTCACAGGAAGGGATTTTCTATCATTGGCATCTCATTTGGAATAAAGTATACAAGATGGACTTATGGAGACAAAGTGTACCCTATTTCAAGAAACAAACCAAGCACCTTGTCATGACTGACGACCTGATTTGTTCCACCATTCTTTTTTGCAATGCCCAAAAATACTGTTCTATACCTTACGGCACTTATTATTATTGCGTTCGAAATGAATCAGCTACTGGTGCGGCGGCAAAGATCGAAAGTTTTGTCAAACACTTTTATGATATGGGTACAACTTTTGATTTTCTCGATTCCTACCTAAATTATTCCGGGTTAAAAGAGCTGTATGGCCAACATCTGTTTAACTGGAAAAAAAGGTATTTCAGAATTTGGGCAAACAGAGTCCAAGCGGAAAACTTTTCCGAGGAGGATAAGAAGCATCTTTTGGAAGAAATAAAAAAAGCTTTCCAACTTGAACGCATCGAGCCTCTTATGCCGGAAGACTTGTACTTTGCCCAAATTTATACGGAATGGGATAGTCGATATGAGGAAATTAAAAATATGATTGCCGATGAAAAATACGAATATATTAGTTTTGATATATTCGATACCCTGATTGTCCGGCCTTTTCTTCGACCATCGGATTTGTTCTATTTTTTAGATGAATATTTCCATGAACTTGATTCAAAGAGATCTTTGATTTCGTTCAGCTCTTTAAGAAAAAACGCGGAGAACCGTGTAAGGAGACTTGCTGAACTTCAAAATCCATTTGTCCAAGACGTCAATTTGGATGAGATTTATGAGCAAATAAGAAAAGATTATGGCTTGGATAAAGAATTATTAAACAAACTGAAATCACGGGAGATTGAACTGGAGATTGAATTTGCCCAACGCAGGGAAAGCATTTATGAGCTTTACAAGATGGCTTTGCATTTAAACAAAAAAGTTGTATTTGTGTCCGATATGTACCTGCCGGCATCGGTTATAAAAAACATTCTTGGCAAATGCGGCTATGACAATTACGAAGCGCTTTATGTATCTTCTGAAACACGTTTGTTGAAGGGCACCGGGGATATGTTTTCCCACGTGGTTTATGATTTAAAGGTGGACCCTAAGAAAATCTTGCACATTGGTGACAACTGGCATTCTGACAAGGTAATGGCGGAGAAAAGCGGGTTGGATTCATTTTTCATTCCCAAAACCGTTGATTTGCTCTTTAATCGGATAAGAGATAAGTACTCCGGAGACAGCATCAAAAGGATAACTGAATATGAGAGCAGAATTTGGTCGGAAAGTGAATTTCTCGATTATTTCGGAATTCGCTGTATGTTAGGGATAATCGCCAACAAATGGTTTGACAATCCTTTTTCCGCATTCAACCCGGAAACGGATTTTAATGCCGATCCGTATATGATTGGTTATTACGCGCTTGGAATGCATGTTTTTGCTTTATGCAAGTGGCTGATTGAAGATGCTTCGGCGCAAGGTATAGATTCGATTCATTTTATTGCGCGCGATGGATACTTGCCGCTTAAAGTATATGAAGAGATTGCTCCCAATTTTTCGAATGCACCCCAGGCGAAATATATCTATATTTCCAGAAAATCTATGTTGCCTTATTATTTGTTGTCGCCCAATCAGTATGACTTAGAATCCATAGTGAATCTTCCTTTTCACACTCCAATGAATCTGCTAAAGCTTTTTGATGGATTGCTATATGATGGTTGGGATTTTGAAAAATTAAAATCCAAAGGAGTAATTCCATTCAAACCTTTCTCAGAGCCCGGTGAATTTCTGCAATTTATTGATGTATTAGTCAATGAAGCTGTCGATCCTCAAAAATTAGAAAAATCTGTGCAAACAATGAAAAAGTATTTTAGTGAGAGGTTGAAGCAAAACGATGCTCTATTTGATCTGGGATATTCGGGTCGTTTTCAAACCATAATTGCGAATTTATTGGGATTTACAAACAATTTATACTTTGTTCATACTAACAAAGAATCACCTTGGACATTATCCAGGAGATATGGTTTTCAATTAAAGTGCTTTTATGATTTCAAACCAGGGATCAGTTTTATTTTAAGAGAACATCTTTTCTCGGAAATTGGCCCGTCTTGTATATCATACAAAGATTGCGGAGAAATCATTTGTCCTGTTTTTGAAGAATATCATCCCGATGCAATAAACGAATTCATGGTTGGGATGCTTCATAAAGGGTGTATTGATTTCTCCAAAGATATGAAAAAAATCTTTGGGCGTTATTTCTCATACTTCACGTTAAGAAATAAAGATGTTTCTCTGCCTCTTGAAATGTTTCTGCATCAAGCAAAGCCTGTGGATAGATGGATTTTACAACATTCTTATTTTGAGGATGATGTATTTGGTGCGAAAGATAAAGGGAGTTTATTAAGTTGGTGGGAATATTTTATAGCAAAACGTTCGGAAAAAAGTTTGCATCAAGAATCTCAAGGAGCAGAAGGAATACATTATTCGCCCGTCCAAAGTTTCAATTTTCTCGACAAACACGGTAAAATAGCAAAACTGTTGTTCTACTCTGTGTTTGACCGAGATACATTAAAATTAAAAGTTAAAAATAGAATTAAAAACATACCATTGTTGCTGTATACCCTTACAGTTGCTTACCGAACTCTGCGATATATAAAGCGCTCCATCGTTAAAAAAGCTAGTTAAGAAAAATAAAGTGCGAATTGAAAGGATCGATGTTATGGGATATCTGGTTCATTATGCCAAATGGCATAATCACAATGATCCAAACTATGTCTCCTTCATTAAACGTAAATTTACTAGGGCATTTGGAGAATTTTTGCCGGATAACAAAAAAGCTCCAATATTAGAAATAGGATGTTCAAATGGGATGGCATTAGTGGCTTTGCGGGATCTTGGTTATACGAATCTCCTGGGTATTGAAATCGATGAGGAACTAGGCCAGATTGCGCAAAGTTTTTCGCTACCTGTTTTAATACAAGATGCCACAGAATTTATAAAAAACACCGATCAAAGATTTGACTTTATTTATATGTTTGACGTTTTGGAGCATTTTGAACCTAATAAAATTCCATTGGTGTTATCAGAATTGTATAGGATTTTAAATCAAGACGGGAAATTGATGCTGATTGTTCCGAATGCCACTTCTCCGGCCGGTTCGTATTTTCGCTACATTGACTGGACTCACAAAGTGTCATTCACTCCCACAAGTATTTCCTATTTGTTGGAAGAAGTGGGGTTTAAGGAAATTATCATTGCCGATGAAAGTTTGATTGAAGTTCCGGTTCGAGAAGATTACCATGACGATGCGTCATTTGAACGTGCAAAAAGAATGTCGGAAAGAGCCCGGTTTTTTGAAGCGTTTGCCCGATGGGAAATGGTCAGCATGTTCGGACCGAGCCCATATAATATGCTTGTGGCACCGAATATGAAAATTGTGGCTTTCAAAAGGAATCAAGATAAAACTAATTTGCAAATCAAGATAGAGAAAAATAGCCTTTTTGATTTACAGGCCTTGTCGAATCAAGTTGCATCTAACAATTTGGGGTTAGAAGAATTAAAAAAGAGCCTGACGGAAATACAAAAGAGCTTAAACTGTAGATTTTCGGAATTAATCAATGAAAGTCAGAAGATTAAAGAAGAAATAGGCAAAGAACTTGGTAAATTAGAGGACAAGATAAGTCAAAAAATAGAAAATATTGTATATGATCAACAGTCAATAATCTCAAATACTCATAAAGTTGAACAATCATTATTTAATTTTTATAAAGGAATTTTAAGAAAAAAAAGAAAGAGATTATGGTGGAAAGTGTATTATAAATTCAAAGCATACAGACTTCGAAAACTGGTTTTAAAATCGGGGCTATTTGACCAGGAATATTATTTGCAAAATAATCCCGATGTAAAAGAAACTGGTATGGATCCAATATTACATTATTTGTTGTTTGGGGCCTATGAAGGACGTAATCCATCAAAGGATTTTGATACTGATGAATACATTAAATCGCACCCAGAAATAGTAGTGGAAAATATGAATCCAATAGTACACCGTATTGTTGGTAACAATAGAAGACAGTCATGAAAAATATCAATTCGACAATGTCGTCCGTTTGGGATTGTTTGTGTTATAGGAAAAGGTTAAATCCATTAAAAGATCTTTTACTAAATAATTATTGTTCTGAAGTTCAAGGTATTCCAAGACTTTTTCTTTCAAGGGGTCTGTTAACCCGAAATATGCCTGTTTAATGTCTATTAAGGCTTCCTTGGAAAATAACACTTGTGGATTATCGTCTTTCGATAGTTTTGTATCTGTGTAATCAATTCCAACACGTTTCTTCAACCAAAGAATATCCTCTAAACTAGCATCGTAAAACTGTTTTTTCAATTCGTAAGGAATATTAAATTTTTCTCCACGGATGCCGCACAAGGGCCACAAATCTCCTTCTTTTCTTTCGGGGTGCAACTTTCCATCCAAAAAAATGGGGATTTTGCTGTTTATATAGGACATAATATCAGCGGCTAAGTTGGAAATACTTTCATTTATCCTTACTTGTTTAAACATTTCTATTTCGTCTGTATCAAAACCAATCGAGGAGAGAAAGTGTCCCACCAAGCCCTTTTCATGCTGTATCGCATCTTCAAATTTGATAACCTCAACGTTTTTGAACAACTTCAAGGAGTTTCCGACTCTGGTTTTGTAAAGGGTTCTTAATTCATTCAAAGTCGACTCGAATGCCGATTCATAGGTGGCACCGCCTTTTATCTTTTCTTGCATGAGGCTTGCGCCCCATGATACTGGATTTCTTACGAAAATAATCACCTTAATTTTTTTTGAGTATTTTTTTAAATACTTTTTTAGTCTTGCCAAATTGGCTTTTGGCAGGACAGACAATTCTTCCGCCGAAATTATCAACTTTTTTGCTTTTGATGCATAAATTTCTTTTTCGAGATTCATCAAATTCTGCTTATTAAATTCCTTAACTTGTTCTGTTCCTCTTTGATGCCTGATGTTCATATAATAGTTTTCGGGAGAATCGCAGAATGCGCTATACATGGGAACCGAGTGATTTGACGGAAAACACTTTGGATAAAGAAACGACCGCTCTTCCAAAATATCCCTGTTCATATATAAAGTTTCTTGTATGCTGGTTGAACCGGTTTTGTGTAATCCAATATGCAAAAAAATTTCATTTAACGCACGTGATGAAAATGGCTTAAAAATCATATTCTCATCTCCTCTTAGCTTATAATGACGTACAATATTTTCAGTTAGATGTGCTAATATATTTGTTAACTATTTCTCTTGCCGGGCCAAGATCTTTTATATGTCCTCTCTCTAACCATAAAACATTGGTGCATAGACTTTTTACTTGTTCCAAAGCATGAGACACAAGCAAAACGGTCGTTCCGTTGTCGATCATGGAGCGGATTTTCCGCTCCGATTTTTCTCGGAAGCGATTGTCTCCCACAGACAGCACTTCATCCACCAGCAGGATGTCAGGCTGTACAATGGTGGCGATGGAGAAGCCCAACCTTGCTCTCATGCCGGAAGAATAATTTTTCAACGGCAAGTGAATGAATTTGCCCAACTCGGAAAATTCGATGATCTCCTCGAGCTTTTCTGAGATAAGCTTCTTGGAATGACCGAGCAAAAGGCCGTTCAAATAAATGTTCTCGATGCCGGTCAGCTCATCGTTGAACCCCGCTCCCAGTTCGATCAGGGGAGCCATGGAACCGTATCTTTCGCATGTTCCCGACGTAGGCTTGATGACGCCTGCGATGATTTTGAGCAATGTGCTCTTGCCCGCGCCGTTATGGCCGATGATCCCGAACACTTCGCCTTTGTTGACGGTGAAGCTGACGTCTTGCAAGGCAAAAAAATCTTCATACCGAATTTCTCTTTTTACTTTTTTAATGAAGAAATGTTTCAGGGAATCGATTTTTTCGGTGGGAATTAGGTATTTCATCGTAACATTTGAGACTCGAACGGCAATGTTGTTCATGTTGATCTGACTCCGAATTTTTTTTTATAGATAATAGATAAAGCGGTCCTGGCTTTTGTAGAAAACCATTAGACCGACGGCCCCAAATACGATCATGTAGAGTATGGATACCAAATGGTCAAGTGCCGATGGAAGGCTTCCATAAAGCACCATGTCGCGGAACATTTCCATGATTATAAACAAAGGATTAAACTGGATGAACAGCAGGAATTTTTCCGGGATGATCGATGCCGGATAAAAAATGGGAGATAAATACATGATGATCGTAAGAAAAACGGAATACAAGTATTTGGTATCCTTAAAAAAGACGTAAATCGAAGAAAGCAGTAAACCTACACCAACCGAAATGCCGAATAAATAAAACAAAGGGATGAAGAACAGGAGGCTTGTCCATTGAAACGGAACGCCCATGACCACCATGAGCAGCACGAAAGGGACAAGGGCTATGAGCGTTGTGACAAACGAAGAACATATCCGGGACAAGGGAAAGAAATATTTTGGGACATATATTTTTCGGATTAATGACGAGTTTGCCTGAATGGATGCCAGCGCAAAATCCGTTGACTCCGCAAAGAATTGATAAATGATCCTCCCTGCCATGACGTAAGCGGGGAAGTATGCAATATCGCTCTTGAAAAGGGTCATAAAAACAATGCTGATCACAATGGTCATCAGCAATGGGTTCAACATGCTCCAAAGCACGCCGAGCACTGAATTTCGGTATTTCAGCTGGATGTCCTTTTTGACCAGCTCGAATAATAAGTCCTTATACTTGATAAAGTTGGCGACAAATCTGCCAAGCGTGTTCAACACATACATGTGCGATCACCCGTCTTCGATCCATTATAGCACGATGGATCCGCGGCAGACCAACAAGCTGCGGGTTTTCGTCCGCTGCCGCAACATATTAAAACCGTATCCATGTATCAGGAGCTAGGTATGACGTTTGAAGCGGTTTTTGCACTTACTCTTATCCTGCTAATGATTGTATGTTTGGTGTTGGAACTGGCCAGGCCGGAATACATCATTCTGTTTGTGCTGTCCCTTTTCATCCTGACGGGTGTTATCACCCCGGCGGAGGCGCTGAAGGGGTTTTCCAATCAAGAGCTGATGACCATCGCGTTGCTCTTCGTGGTGGCGGGCGCCGTGCAGCAGAGCGGGATGTTTCACACGACTGTCAAGAAAGTTTTGGGGAGCGGCCGGCGGCCAAGGTGGACTTTGATTCGCATGATGGGAATTGTTTCGGCGTTTTCCGCTTTCATCAACAATACGCCCATTGTAGTGATGCTTCTTTCGGAAATCAAACGGTGGTGCCGGTCAAATGGCGTTTCGCCTTCCAAATTTCTGATTCCTTTATCTTACGCGGCGGTGTTTGGGGGAACACTCACGCTGATCGGTACGTCTACCAATCTGGTGGTGCAGGGGCTCCTCGTGGAAAGCGGGCACCCTGGCATGACGATGTTCCAAATCGGGATGATCGGGCTTCCGGCGGCCGTGCTTGGCATTATATATATGGCCACCATCGGTTATCGTTTGTTGCCTTCCCGGCCGGACGTGGAGGATACGCTGGCATCCAGCAGCCGGGAATACCTGATCTCGGTTCGGGTGGCTGACCACTGCCCGATTATTGGCAAAACCATCGAAGAAGCGGGCTTGCGAAACCTCACTGGGCTGTATCTGTTTGAGATTGTCCGCGGCGGGGAAATCATCACGCCGGTCTCCGCGGGTGAAAAAATTCGGGCCGGGGATCGGTTGATTTTCACAGGAATTGTGTCGACCATTGCCGAATTACAAACCATCAAGGGGCTGGAGATCGAAACGGACAATCCCGTCGAGCTGTTCGAATTACAGAATGGCAACGCCCAGCTGGTAGAAGCCGTTATCTCGTCCCATTCCTCCCTGCTGAACAAAACCGTGAAGCAGGTACAGTTTCGCAGCCGCTACGACGCCGCGGTGGTGGCGGTCTACCGGGACCGGGAACAGGTCCGGCGGAAAATCGGCGACATCGTGCTTAAGCCGGGCGACACGATATTGCTGCTTACCGGGAAAGAGTTTGAGAAGCGGTCGGGTTCCCACCGGGATTTCTATGTCATATCAGACGGGGAAAAGCACCGTTTGTTCGACAGGAGCAAGACGTTTCTGGTGGTGCCGTGCCTGCTGGGGGTCGTTTTGCTTCCCACCCTGCAGGTTATGTCGACGATGAAGGCAGCGTTGTTGGCTGTTCTGGTGTTGACCCTCGGACAAGCCGTCAGGGTTCAGGAAGTCGCCAGTTTCATCCCTTTTCGAATCCTGCTTCTCATCGCAGGGGCTTTCGGTATCGGGGCGGCGCTGGACGACACGGGCGTTGACGACGCACTGGCTGGCATGATTGTGAAAATGGCGCCGGATCTTGACAAAATTGCCTTGGTCCTGCTGATTTACCTCTTCACGAATCTCTTGACTGAACTCATTACCAACAGCGCCGCTGCGGCGATTATGTTTCCGATTTCGCTATCCCTGGCTCAGCAGACAGGGACGGACCCGATGGCTTTCATCCTGCCGCTGACACTGGCCGCATCAGCCGGTTTCGCCTCACCCATCGGCTATCAGACCCACCTATTGGTTTACGGTCCGGGCGGGTACCGCTTCGGCGATTTCGTCAAAGTGGGAGCACCCCTGAACCTGCTGTTCATGCTGACTACGGTGGTCCTCGTCCGGGTATACGGGCTGGTTTAAAATACATTGAAGAAAGGATCCTGATGATGTACAACAAACCTGCAAACATTGTATGGCAACCGATGAAAGTCACCAAAGAAGACCGGAGACGGCTGAACGGGCACGGAAGCTGCGTGCTTTGGTTCACGGGCCTGTCCGGATCGGGCAAGTCGACCCTCGCCACGGAAGTGGAGAAAGAGCTGTACCAAAGAGGCGTTCGCACTTACGTGTTGGACGGGGACAACATCCGGCACGGGCTGAACCGGGATCTGGGCTTCGGCAAGGACGACCGCAAGGAAAACATCCGCCGGATCGGCGAGGTGGCCAAGTTGTTCGTGGACGCCGGGATCGTCACTCTTACGGCGTTCATTTCGCCTTACCGGGAAGACCGGGACATGGTCCGGGCTTTGTTCAAAGAAGGCGAATTCATCGAAATCTACGTCAGGTGCAGTCTTGAGGAATGCGAGCGCAGGGATCCGAAAGGGCTGTATCAAAAGGCACGCCGGGGTGAAATCAGGGATTTCACCGGAATTTCCGCTCCTTACGAGGAACCCGCAAATCCCGAACTGGTGGTGGATACCGAAAGGGAAACGGTGGAGGAATCGGTGGGCAAAGTTCTGGATTTCCTGTCCTTAAAAGGTCTATTGTGAGGGAGCAGTCTTGTGAAAGGCATCATTCTTGCCGGCGGGACGGGCTCGCGTCTGTATCCGCTGACCAAGGTGACGAACAAGCACCTGTTGCCCGTCGGGAAATATCCGATGATCTACCATGCCATCGCCAAGCTGAAAGAGGCGGGGATCACGGAGCAGCTGATCGTGACCGGCCGGGAACACATGGGCGATGTGGTAAACCTGCTCGGCAGCGGCCGGGAATTCGGGGTGTCGTTTACGTACAGAGTGCAGGACGAGGCCGGCGGCATCGCCCAGGCGCTGGGGTTGGCGGAGCAGTTCGTCGGCGGCGACCGGATGGTGGTCGTGCTGGGGGACAATGTGT
>ERZ795042.655-NODE-655-length-25803-cov-719.388690_pt1 | contig 25803 bp, 20 predicted proteins | sample MGYA00375126_ERZ795042 | MGnify/ENA primary metagenome ERZ795042 (study PRJEB30171, sample SAMN05518105) | compost metagenome | isolation source: Feedstock adapted compost from Newby Island compost facility, Milpitas, CA | place: USA:Newby Island compost...
GGCCACCGCCGCTCACCTAGGGGGACCGGACCTCGGGGTGGCCACCGCCAGGGCGGCCACGTAGCCCTCCGGCGCGGGCACGTTCGCGACCTCGGCCGCCCCGCCGACCCTCTCCGCCAGCGCCGCCGCCAGGCCCCTCCCCTCGAGCTTCACCAGCGCCTCGAAGCGCGTCCAGGCCTCGAAGAACGCCCTCCTGGGGTCGCGAGAGCCGCGTATCGCCTCGCGCTCGTCGGGGCCGAGCGCGTAGGCGGCGAGCTCGTCGAACGGCAGGTCGACGAGCTGCTCCAGGTCGACGGCCACGTCGACCCCCCTGCCGAGCGCGATGGCCGCCCAGGCGCCGCGCGAGGAGACCGAGAACGTCACGTCGCTGCCGCGCGGGTTCTCCAGGCGAGGGCGTCCGAGGCCGTCGGCGCCGAAGCGAACCTCCAGGGGCGCCGCTCCCAGCTCGGCCGCGAGCAGCAGCCGCAGACCGGCGCGGCGCGCCGCGAACGCCGCACGGTCCGCGGGGCGCCGGTAGCTGGCCGCCCGCGCGCGCTCGTCCTCGGTGAGGAGGTCCTCCCAGGCGCCCACGCGCGCCGGCCCGACCGGCACCCACCACAGCCGCACACGGCCGCCGCGCTCGAGCGGCCCGGGCAGCCTGGCCTCCACGGCCGAGGAGAGCGCCATCGCGGTCTAGGCCACGAGCTCGCCAGGCCCCGGCGAGGCGCCCTGGCTCACGAGGAACCGCGCCAGCCCGGAGACGGTGGGCGTCCTCACGAGGTCGGCCAGCGCGACCTTGAAGCCGTGCTTGCCCATCTCGCTGATGAGGAACACCGCGAGCAGCGAGTTGCCCCCGATGGTGAAGAAGTCGTCGTCCAGCCCGACCCGCTCGAGGCTGAGCACGCGCCGCCAGATCTCGGCGAGCTTCGCCTCCAGCTCCGTGGGCTCCCTGTCCCCGCCGTCGCGCCTGGGCTCGGCGAAGACCGGCTTGGGAAGCGCGCGCCGGTCGATCTTCTTGTTCGGCGTGAGCGGGAACGCGGGCAGCACGCTGATCGCCGACGGGACCATCACCGGGGGCAGGCGGTCGGCCAGGTAGCTCCTGAGCTCGGCCGGGTCCGGCGGGACCGAGGCCGCCGTCGGGGTCACGTAGGCCACCAGCCGCACGTCGCCCGTCTCGGCCGCGTGGGCCACCGCGACCGACTGCGCCACCAGCGGGTGCGTGTCGAGCGCGGCCTCGATCTCGCCCAGCTCGATGCGGTGGCCCCTGATCTTCACCTGGAAGTCGAGGCGTCCCAGGAACTCCAGGGACCCGGCGGCGGTCCACCGGGCCAGGTCGCCCGTGCGGTAGAGCCGGCCGCTGCTGGGGACGCCGAGGGCCGGCCCGAGCTCGTCGGGCACGAACCGCTCGGCCGTGGTCTCGGGGCGCTGCCAGTAGCCGCGGGTCACGCCCGCGCCGCCGATCACGAGCTCGCCAGGCACGCCGGGCGGCAGGGGCTGCATCCGCTCGTCGCAGACGTACACGGCGGTGTTCGCGATCGGCCTGCCGACGGGGAGCACGGGCTCGGAGCCGAGCAGGACCTCGTGGTCGAGCGGCTGGACCGTCGACCAGATCGTCGTCTCGGTGGGTCCGTACATGTTCAGGACGCGCCCGCCCACGAGCGCGTGCAGCCGGCGCGCCAGCTCGCGCGGCAGCGCCTCGCCGCCGACCAGCAGGGTGTCGAGCGACGAGAGGGCCGCCCGCCCCTGCGGCTCCAGCACGAGCATCTGCGCCAGCGAGGGCGTGCACTGCATGTGCGTGACCCCGTGGGCCTCGATCAGCTCGGGGATCGAGAGCGGCACCGGGGCAGCGACGACGGAGGCGCGCTCGCGCAGGAGCGCGAGGTGCTTCAGGCCCTCGAGCACGGTGTCCGCGTCGACGCCGAAGTCGATCAGGCAGGCGACCTCGTCCACGCCGATCTCGCGCAGCCTCGCGACCATCTCGAGGCCGTCCTCGACCGAGCCGAACAGGCCGCTCGTCTCGAAGTAGCGGTCGAACGCGTGGTCGAGGAGCGCCTCCATGTCCTCGTCGCTGAGCGCCCTGAACTGCTCGTCGAGCTTCCGGCGGTCGGCGGCGTCGGTGCCGCGGAAGGCGGGGAACGTCGTCGCGAACTGCTTCACGAGGTTCGCGGACGTGCGCAGGTACTCGCGCAGCGGCTGCCTCACGACCTCGCGGGCGTGCTCGGCGCTCCAGCTGATGAACGTGTGGAGCATCAGGGTGACGTGGCCCGGTCCCTCGTGCCCGGCGTCGCGCCGCGCCTGGCGGTAGACGGCGACCTTCTGCGCGAGCTGCTCGAGGTCCTGGCCCAGCAGGTGCGTGAGGACGTTCGCGCCGATCTCGCCGGCGGCCCTGAACGTCCCGGGGTTGCCCGCGGCCGTGACCCACACCGGCAGCTCCGGCTGCATCGGCCGCGGCAGGACGCTGACCTCGACGGGCTCGCCGTTCGGACCAGGGAACGTGCGGCTCTCGCCCCGCCACAGCGCCTTCACCGTCTCGATGCCCTCGTACATCGCCTGGTGGCGGTGCTCGTAGGCGTGCGGCGCGAGCACGAAGTCGTTCGGCTGCCAGCCGGAGGCGAACGAGACGTCGACCCGGCCGTTCGACAGGTTGTCGACGACGGCCCACTCCTCGGCGACCCGCGCCGGGTGGTGGAGCGGCAGCACGCAGCTCCCGGCGCGTATGCGCACGCGCTCGGTGACGGCGGCGATCGCGGCGCCGACCACGGCCGGGTTCGGGTAGAGGCCGCCGAAGGCGTGGAAGTGCCGCTCGGGCGTCCACACGGCGACGAAGCCGTGCTCGTCGGCGAACTTGGCGCCCTCGAGCAGCAGCCGGTACTTCGAGCCCGGCTCCGCCCCTGCGTCGGCCGCGAAGTAGAAGAGGCTGAACTGCATCTCGCCGTCGGGCGCGGCGTGGGCGGCTGGCCCCCGCGGGGCGACTGTCAGCGCGGCTGGCCCGCGGGGGGCGACCGTGAGCCCGGCGGCCCGCGCGTCGCGCCGTCCGGCGCCCGGCCCGGGGCCGCGGCCGTCGCGCGAGGAGCGTGCCGCGGGGCCGACGTCGCGCTGGGAGGGCCGGTCCTTGCCCTCGTAGATCACGACCTCGAAGCCGCGCGTCAGCGTCCAGAGCAGCTCGAGGACCGAGATGTCGAACGAGATGCTGGTGACCGCCAGCCAGCGGCCGGGCGGCGCCTGGGTGCCCAGGACCTGGTCCATGCCGGCGAAGAAGTTCAGGACGTTGCCGTGCTCCACCATCACGCCCTTCGGCTTCCCGGTGGAGCCCGACGTGTACATCACGTACGCCAGGTCGGAGGGACCGACCCGCGGCGGCTCTTCCAGGGGCGGGCCCGACCTCAGGCTCTCGAGGAGCAGCGTCCGCGACGGCAGGGCGGCGGCGCGGCGCGACGTGGCGTCGTCGGTGAGGACGACGGCGATGTCGGCGTCCTCGACCATGAGGGCGATGCGCTCGGCGGGGAACTCCGGGTCGAGCGGCACGTAGGCCGCCCCGGCCTTGAGCACGCCGAGGATCGCGGCCAGCATGTCGGCCGAGCGCTCGGCCATGATGCCCACGCGGTCGCCGACCTTCACGCCGCGGCTGACGAGCTCCCTGGCGATCGCGCCGGCGCGCCTGTCGAGGGCCTCGAACGTGAGCGTCTCGCGCGAGGTGCGGACGGCCACGGCGGTCGGCGTGCGCGCGACCTGCGCGGCGACGGCCTCGTGGACCGAGGCGAACGGCGAGGCCGGCGCGGCCGTGCTGCTCCAGGCCGCGAGCAGGGCCTCGTCGTGCGGCGACGTCAGCGAGGCCGCGCCCACCGACGCGCCGTCGGCCAGGTCGAGCCACATGGCGCGCAGGCGCTCGGCGAGCCTGTCGACGGCGGCAGGGTCGACCCGCGCGGGGTCGAACCTGAGGCGGCACGTCGTCCCCGCCTCGTCGACGGCGATCACCAGGTCGGCGGTGTCGAGGGGGCCCCCGCCGCCCGAGGACACCTCGACGGCGACGTTCCAGCGCTGCCGGCCCCAGCTGGCGTCGAGCCCGGCGAGCGCCGGCTGCCGACGCGGCAGGTCGCGCAGGAAGGTGCCCCGCCGCTCGACGAGCGCGAGCTCGGCCGAGAGCGCGGCGGCGAAGTCGCCGTACGCGGCCGCCGGCGCGACCTCCACGCGGAGCGGCACGTGGGTCGAGAACCGCCCGGCGGCGGGCCTGCCCGCGGCCGGTAGCCCGGGGTGGCGGAACGGCACGTCCACGGACGGCTTGCCCTCGAGCCTGGCGAGCAGGAGCGCGAGGACGCAGAGGAGGTCCGTCGCCGGCTCGCGCGCGCCGAGGCGCGGCAGGTCGCTGACGTCCACGACGCGCTCGACCCGCGCCCCGGCGCTCGCCGCCCCGGACGCCCGCCCGAGGTACGTGCCCTCGAGCGGCACCAGCGACGCGAGCCTGGCGCTCCACTCGTCCTCGTGCCTGGCCCACCGGGCGGCCAGCCCGTCGAACTCGGCGAGGTCGTCCTGGCGGAGCGCGGGCAGGCGGCCCCCCACGCCGACGCCCAGGGCCTGCGCGGCCTCGGCGGCGGTGAGGGCGGTGCCGTCGTAGGCCTCGAACTGGCTGAAGAGCGCGTCGCCGTCGGCGGTGCGCACCCTGATGGCGGCCTCGTCGACGGCGAGCACCTGGCCCACCTCCGCGTCGCCGACGCTCTCCTCCGCGGTCACGCGGCGGACGACCACCGACCCCGCGGGGCCGACCAGCGCTGGCAGCGCCAGCGGGTTCGGGTGCTGGCCGAAGTCGAGGGCGCGCGCCAGGCGCGCGAGGTAGGCGGCCGGGCTGCCGGGGTCGAGCCAGCCCCCGGCCGACGGCCGCTGGGCGGACAGGTAGACGCGTCGCCGGCCGGCGGGCATGGGCGACGGCCGCGCCGTGCCGTCCTCGAGCCGGGAGACGAGCTCGCGGAACGTCCTGATGCCGGCGTCGAGGCACTTCGAGTTCAGCGTGTAGGCCGTCTCGTTCGCGTCGATCGGGAACGTCTCGCTGATCAGCACGTCCCCGGCGTCGACCTTCTCGGTCATAAGGTGCCAGGTGACGGCGTGCTCGCGCTCGCCGTTCAGGATCGCCCACGCGGGCACGTTCAGCCCGGCGTACGCCGGCAGCGGCCCGTCGTGGAAGTTGATCGCCCAGGCCTCGGCGAGGGCGAGGGCGTCCCGGTCGAGCACGGTGAGGTTCGCGACGCTGAAGAGGTAGTCGACCCTCGGGAGCTGCCACGCGGCGCCCGCGCCGCCGGCCAGGCGCACGTGGCGCACGCCGGCCTCCCGCGCCCAGCCCTGGAGCCCGGGGTCGTCGGAGACGACCGCCACCAGCTCGTGGCCGCGCTCCACCAGGTGCTCGGAGGCGAGGCGTCCGAGGGTGCCCTGGCCGACGACGACGCAGCGGAACCTGCGTTCCGCCCGCGGACGCGCCGGGCGCCGATCGAGCCCCTCAGCCCTTCCTACGTCGTCGCTAGCCATCTGACCTCTCCCCTCCTTCGCTCGGCGCGAGGCGAGACCGTCCTTCGTCCCGTTCAGAGCGTGACGTCGACACTCCTTAGCCCTTCGATCGCGGTCGCCGGGCAGCCGCTGTAGACGCGTCCCTCCAGGCCCAGATGCTTGGCGACCAGGCTGCCGGAGCCGACGACGCAGTCGCGCGCGACCCCGGTGCGGTCGTTGAACGTGGCGTTCAGGCCGAGGAAGGAGGACGCGCCGATGCGACAGAACCCGCCTATGACGACGTGCGACGAGATGAACACGTGGTCCTCGACCACGGTGCGGTGGCCCACCAGGTTGCCGCTGTGCATGAAGACGTTGTTGCCGATGGTCGCGAACGGCTGCACCACGTTGAACTCGGTGATCAGGCAGTTCTCGCCGACGACGGCGTTGGGCCACACCGCCGCCTTCGAGCTGACGTAGGTGGCGCAGGTGTAGCCCTTGCGCTTCACCTCGCGGTACAGCCGGGCCCTGAGCTGGTTGACCTGGGTGGCCGACGTCGCCACGAACGCGTCGAACTCGCTGGGCGGGTAGCGCTCCTCGAGCTCCTCCAGCGGCACGGCCGGCCTGCCCTCGAACGTGTCGCCGTGCAGGTGGGCCCGCTCCGCCGCGAAGGCGACGACCTCGCGGTCCGAGTCGACGGTGAAGTACTGGTCGGCGAGGCGCGCGAACTCGCCGGTGCCGACGATGACGAGCGGCTTGGGACGGCTCACGGCGTCACACCACCGCGCCGACCCTGGCCTCTGCGTTCAGGCGTCGGGACGTGGGCGCCGAGGCGCCGGGACCTCCAGCGAGCCACCTATCACCCCGCCCCCTTCCGCGAGAGGACGGCGGGCAGTGTTCGCAGCAGCAGCTTCAGGTCGAGGCCCAGCGACCAGCCGCGCACGTACTCGATGTCGAGGAGCGTGGCCTCGTCGAACGACGTGCGCCCGCGCCCCTCCACCTGCCAGAGGCCGGTGATCCCGGGCAGGGCGCAGAGCCGCTCGTAGTGCCACGGCTGGTACTCGGCCACCTCGTAGAGGGGCAGCGGCCGCGGGCCCACCAGGCTCATCTCGCCGCGCAGGACGTTGACGAGCTGCGGCAGCTCGTCCAGGCTCAGGCGGCGCAGGACCTTCCCGACGCGGGTGATGCGCGGGTCGTTGGTGAGCTTGTAAGGCGCCTCCGGGTCGGGCCCGGCGCCCTTGGCGCCCCTGGCGTAGGCCCGCACGAGCTCGCCGTGGAGCGTCTGGTCGGCGTTCGCGTACATCGTGCGGAACTTGAGCACCTCGAACGTCGTCGTCTCCCAGCGGAGACGGCGTCCGACGCGCACCGGCCTGGCCCCGGCGCGCGGCTGCCGGAAGACCACGGGCCCGGGCGTGTCGAGCCTGATCGCGATCGCGATGACTAGCCACAGCGGGCTAAGGAGCAACAGCAGCAGCGACGACAGGGCGACGTCGAGCGTGCGCTTCGCGTAGAGGCCGAAGACCGTCATCGGGTGCGTCTCGAACGGTAGCTCTCGCGGGAAGGCCGGCTGCGGGGCCTCGGAGGTCGACGCGGCTTCCACAGATCCAAGAGGCGAACCGACCACCTGCTGGCCGAACGCAGGAGCCCCCCCGGCGTCCCCGTGTATCTGTGCCATTCCTCACTCTAAGTTCGCGTCCCCCATCCTCCACGTACGGATGTCATACCGGTGCCGGGCCGCTTCCCCGGCGGGAGGATCGTGGGGGGTGCGGCTCGCCAGGCCGCACGTGCCGCAGCGCCGGCCGTGCGGCGGGGTTATGGTGCCGCCTGACGGAAGGTGCAGGCGTAGGGCCCGCGGCGCCCGGCTGGCGCCGTCGGGACCTCGAGTCCACTTCCGCACGGCCATCGCCGCGCTCGAGGGGGTGAGCAGTGGGGGCTGCCAGGTCGAAGCGCTCCACCCTCAAGGACGTCGCACGCGAGGCGGGCGTCTCGATCGGCCTGGCGAGCCGCGTCCTGCGAGGCCACGGACCTTACAGCGCCGAGGCGGCGCAGCGCGTGATCGAGGCCGCCACGCGCCTCGACTACAGGCCGGACATGCTCGCCCGCTCGCTGCGCCTGGGCCGCTCGCGCGCGCTCGGCTTCGTCGTCTCCTACCTGCTCTCGCCGCACTGGACGACCTTCGCGCGCGACGTCGACGCCGCCGCGTCGCGGCACGCCTACCAGGCGCTCGTCGGCACCGCGGCCACCGACATCGCGGCGGAGCAGGCCTACCTGCGCACGCTCGTGGAGCACCGCGTCGCCGGCATCATCGCGGCGCCGTCGCCCCCTTCCGAGCCGCTCGTCGGCGAGATCGTCGCCTCGGGCGTGCCTATGGTCCTGCTCGGGACGCCCAACGCCGAGCTCGGGGCCCCGCGCCTGAACCTCGCCGACAGGCTCGGGGCGCGCCAGGCCACCGAGCACCTCCTCGAACTGGGCCACCGGCGCATCGGGATGCTCGCCGGCCCCACAGAGATGTGGCCCGCGCGCGAACGGCTCGAGGGCTACCGTGACGCCCTCAGGGCCGCAGGCATCGCGCTCGACGAGCGGTACGTGGGCGGCGGCACGCACCGCTTCGGCGACGCCTACGAGGCGATGGGGCGCCTGCTCGACCTGCCCGACCGGCCCACCGCGGTCCTCGCGGGCAACGAGCTGGCGGGCGCGGCAGCGCTCCAGTGCCTCAAGGACCGCGGCGTCCGCCTGCCCGCCGAGATGTCGGTGGTGATCTTCGGCGACCCTCTGTGGGCCAGCTTCTACCGGCCGGCGATCACCGCCGTGCGCGTCCCGCGCGCCGAGCTCGCGCGCATGGCCGTCGAGACCCTCGTCACCCTCGTCGCCGGCCGCGGCGGCGACGAGGTGCCCGACGTCCAGGTGGTCCACCTCGAGCTCGTCGTGCGCGAGAGCACGGCGCGGCCTATCTAGGCATACGCCGAACCGTTGAACGCGCAGCGACTAGAATCCGGGCAAGAATCTGGCTGGGAGGAGTGCTCTGACCCTCAGCATTCCAAGAGACGCAGTCGAGCGGTTCTACGGTGGCCTGGACCCGGGAGACGTCCCTTTGTACTCGTATGCCGCCGCTGCTAGGTACGTAGGGGCTCCTGAGAGCACGGTTAGGTGGTGGGCGAAAGGCCGTCGTGCAGATGGGTACGAACCTGTGATTGCGGTTGATGGCGGTCGGTTGAGCTTCTACGACCTGCTTGAACTGCACGCGATCAACCAGCTCCGCAGGGTCCACGGCGTGAAACTAAGCAGCATCCGTGAAGCGGTGCGGTTCGCGAGAGACCGGTTGGGCCTTGAACGCCCGCTCCTGCATGAAGAACTCAGCACCGTCGGCCGCCAGGTCTTCATAGCGTACTTCGGCGACCTGGTCGGCCTTTCCATCGGTGGCCAGGTCGCTATCAGACAGATCGTACAGAGGTATGTCAGCCGCATAGACCGCGGCCCACGGGGCATTCCAGTTCGCTTCTACCCTGACTTCCGGGGTGTGGAACTCGTGGAGGATCAGAAGCCCGTCTCCATCTCGCCCATGGTGGCATTCGGCAGGCCAACCCTGGCCGGAACCAGCGTGCGAACGTCAGTCGTGGCCGCACGGGTCGACGCCGGCGAGCCCATGGACGCAGTGGCAGAGGAGTACGCGGTCCCCCTAGCGGTCGTCGAGAGCGCGGTGCTGTACGAACGCGCCGCTTAGTGGCAACGTACTTCCTGGATGAGAACCTGGATGGCAAGACGTTCAGGTCTGTCTTGACCTGGGCCGGAGCGCCTTTCCTAGGCGCGAGCGATCGTGGCTTTAGAGGGCAGCCGGATGCGCTCTGGATACCGATGGTCAGCGCGGAAGGGCTCGTGATCGTCACGTCCGATGTCCGTACGCGTTTCCAACCGGCTGAGAAGGCAGCGCTCGTGGTCTCGCGAGCGAGGGTCATATACCTTACCCAGTCGCGATCCTCCACGCACACTATGCTGGCCCAGAACTTCGTGAACGCCCAGCCGGCGATAAGAAGGTTCATCTCGCGCAACGAGGCCCCGTGGCTGGCGACACTCAACCTGCCTGTGAAGCTTGAAGATATCGCGAAGGGCGTTCCGGGGTCATTGCGACCGCAGAGGCTCTAAGCAGAGAGCCCCACAGCCTCGGGCGATCCAGGAGCGGGCAAGTGGCCAGCTCTGCGGGCTCGCGAGGCCCACCCGGCCGTAGGGGTCGCAGCAGCATCAGCCCTTCGGGAAGGACGAACCATGAAGGTCTCCGAGTCCTCGTCCTCTCATCCCTCGGTCTTGGGACTTGCGGCGTACTTCTCCATGCTCGTCTCGCAGCGCTCCTGGATGAGAACGCTTGTAGCGGCCCTGGCCGCCCTCGGCGCGGCCACGGCCCAGACCGTCGACCACTTCCCGGTCCCCGCCGGCTCCCACCCGCACGACGTCGCGCCCGCCGCCGACGGCGACGGCGTCTGGTTCACGGCGCAGCGCTCGGGCCACCTCGGGTTCCTCGACCCCGACACGGGCGAGGTCCGCCTGGTCCCTCTCGGCCAGGGCTCGCGGCCGCACGGCGTGATCGTCGGGCCCGACGGCGCTGCGTGGGTCACCGACGGCGTCCTGAACGCGATCGTGCGCTTCGACCCTTCCACCGAGTCCTTCGAGGCCTTCCCCTCCGACCGCCCCGGCGTTGCCGTGCGCCAGCTCCACGGCCGCCCCGGCGAGGTCTGGGGCGCCGAGTCGGGGACCGACAGGCTGGTGCGGATCAGGACGAGGTGACGCCGGGCGCCTCGCGGCCGGCGCCGAGAAGAGGCCGGTTCGCGTGGGGCATCGTCGAGCGCCGACCGCTGGCTACGGCGCACCGGTCCTGAGTCACATCGCGGCCGCAGGACGGCGACGGGCATCCGTCAACGCCAGACCGCGACGAGGCGTCTAGCATTGCCCGTACAGGTCCCTGCGGATAGAGCTCCGCTTTCAACGCCCTGTTCCCTCACGCACACCCAGGGGCCATGACGTGCCGCAAGGGCGCGCTCTGTGACGAGCGCCCTGGAACTCGAGGGATCTGTGACGGTGCGAAAGAGAGTATTGGTCACTGGAGGCGCGGGCTTCATCGGCTCACACCTGTGTGAACGCCTGCTCGACGAGGGCTGCGACGTGCTCTGTGTCGACAACCTATACACAGGCTCGAAGGACAACATCGCCCACCTCATGGGCAACCCCTACTTCGAGTTCATGCGCCACGACATAACCTTCCCGCTCTACGTGGAGGTGGACGAGATATACAACCTCGCCTGCCCGGCGAGCCCCATCCACTACCAGCGGGACCCGGTACAGACGATCAAGACGAGCGTGCACGGCGCCATCAACATGCTCGGGCTCGCCAAGCGCGTGAAGGCGAAGATCCTGCAGGCGAGCACGAGCGAGGTGTACGGGGACCCCCGCGTCCATCCCCAGCCCGAGCACTACTGGGGCTACGTGAACCCCATCGGCCCTCGCAGCTGCTACGACGAGGGGAAGCGGGCGGCGGAGACCCTGTTCTTCGACTATCACCGCCAGCATGGCGTCAGGATCAAGGTGGCGAGGATCTTCAACACGTACGGGCCCCGCATGGCCATCAACGACGGCAGGGTCGTGTCCAACTTCATCGTGCAGGCGCTCAGGGGTCGGCCCATAACCATCTACGGCGACGGCAGCCAGACCCGGAGCTTCTGCTACGTCGACGACCTGGTCGATGGCCTTTTACGACTCATGAGGTCCGATGACAGCGTGACCGGTCCCGTCAACCTCGGGAACCCGGACGAGTTCACCATACTGGAGCTGGCGAAGGCGGTCATCGAGCTGACCGGTTGCGATGTGCCCATAGAACACAAGAGCCTGCCAGCGGACGACCCGCGGCAGAGGAAGCCAGACATCACCCTCGCGAAGCAGCTGCTCGGCTGGGCCCCGACCGTACCGCTGACGATGGGGCTCAGGAAGACGATCCAGTACTTCCGGCCCCGGTTGCAGGTGCGCGAGGTGGTCGAGCAGTAGTACCGCTCGCGTCTTCGCCGGACCTGCGAAGGCGGCTAGCGACTAGCTGTCGTTCACTCAACGTGCGAGGCGTCGGCGTCGCGCGGCAGGCTGCGGACCGCCCATAGCCCCGATCGGTCACAGGTCGCCGGGGCGGCTACATCAACCCCATGCCAACCGAAGGCGGGCGGATCGCCACTTCTCCGCTCTTCCCTGCTCCTCCTCGAGCATGGTCTAGAGCAAGTGAGTGCCTCCGGGACGTCAGCTGGGTGGTGCGGTGCAGCGATCAGCCACTTGACCACCCAGGTCCTGTGACTACTGGGTGCAGGCGACAGCCAGTCCCTTTCGGTCTGGCGCAACCGCCATGCAACCATCACTGAACAGCCCTCATCGAGTGGATAACTTGCCTTGGAATGCTCGCGCCAGTCCTTGCCTCCCTGGCAGTGGTGCTTCCCGCGGCACTCGCTGCTTCGGAGCTAGAAGCCCTCAGGCGGGGCAGTAAGCTTTCCCCGCACATGCGAAGGGACATGCGACAGCGAGCGCTCTTCCTCTTCGCTCTCAGCGCTTTGGCATTCGTGATCGTTGCTAGAGTCTGGCCCCTGTGATCGCAGATCGAGCGAGAAAGCTAGTCCCTGTGGGCGGAGCCGTCACTCGAGCTGTGAGGCCTAGGGAACCGCACTGTTGGGAGCGTCGGATGTGCCGACGCTCGAGCTCTCGCCAGTAAGTGGTTCAGACACGGCCAAGGGGCTCTTCGCGGGATGCGCTTCCAAGAGCTTGGACGCCTGACCCTGGACGAGTCCGGCGCGCGTTAGTACCCCGTCAGCCCCCATCAGTTAGGCTCTAACGGTCACAGCGCTGAGCCTTGAAGAGCGAGGTCTCGGCGGTTGCTAGGACTGGGCCGCCGAGGGGCGGCGCTTCGTCTCAGCGGAGGTCAGGTGAGAACGTCCCGCACATCGAGAGCTGCGCTCGCGCTGGTGGTGGTCCTAGCCGCGCCGGTCGCTAGCGCGAACCAAGGGCTCACGTTCGGCGTGAGCGTCAACCCCGTCGACCTGGTGGCGAACGCGAGCGTCACCGTGCCCATGTTCGTCACCGGCGAGGCGCAGCACGCCGCGCGGGCGGACGTCAGCTACGCGTTCCGCGGCCTGCCGGCGCTGAGCGCCACGTACCTGCTGCGCGACGCCGAGCCGGAGGGCGTGCGGACGTACCTGGGCGTCGGCGCGGGCGTGGGCTTCCTGGGCGGGACCTCGTTACAGCCCATGGTCACGCTCCACGGGCTCGCCGGCGGCGTCGTTCCCGTCCTGGGCGGCCTCGGTGCGTTCGGCGAGGTCGTGGTGGGCGGCAACGCCTTGGCCACGAACATGCGGCTGGCCTTCGGCGTCTCGTACACGCTGGGAGGGAACTGATGCCCGGGAGGGCGCTGATGCGGGCCGGCGTCTGGCGCCTGAGGCTGGCGGCGCTGGCAGCCGCGCTCCTGGCCGGCTGCGCCGGCACGGCGCCCGTTCCCGCGCTGGCCGTCTCGAGCGTCGCGCCGGCGGGCGCGTACGGCAGCTTCGTCGTGGACGGGACGGGGTTCTTCCAGTACCCCAGCGGCCGCGGGATGCGGGTCGAGGCCTGCGGCGTGACCGTTGACGCCGAGCTCGTCGACGCGGAGACGACCGAGGCGACGCTCCCTCCCGCGGGGCTGGTGACGATAGAGGTGGCGGGACGCCTCGCCTTCGGCGTCCCGGCCGGGTCCGCCAGCGGTGCGAGCGACGTCCGCATCGTCCGTCCGGACGGCCAGGAGACGGTGCTGGAGGGCGCCATCGTCTGCCCCTCGGACGCCCCTGCCGTCGCGGTGATCGACGCGGACGCCCTCGAGGGCTACGTGCCGTTCACCGTCAGCTTCAGCGCGGAGCGGAGCTCGGGCGCGGGGGCCCTCGGCTACGAGTGGGACCTGGGTGACGGCATGACCTCGACGGAGCCGGAGGTCACGCGCACCTTCACCGCGTCCGGCGAGCACGTGGTGACCCTCACCGTCACCGCCGAGGACGGTGGGCAGGACACCGCCAGAGTGACCGTGAGGGCGAAGAGCCCGGTCCTCGGGGTCACCGTGGAGGTCAAGGACAGGGTCCTCCGCGGGCGCTCCGCTCAGGCGACCGCCACGGTGACCGTCCTCGACGGCGTGCCCGACACCGTGACCTGGACCAGCTCCGACGAGGACGTTCTGGTCGTCGACCAGGACGGGCTCGTCACCGCGATCGGCGTGGGCGAGGCGGAGGTCATCGCCACCAGCACCGCCGACCCGGAGGTCAGCGGTCGGGCCGCTGTCGAGGTGGTGGCGCTCGACAGCATGAGCGTCCTCTTCGTCTTCGACCGGGCGCTGGAGGCGAGTCACGACCTCCTGTTCTACGCGCTGGAGGAGCTGGAGGCTCAGGAAGGGGTCGAGGTGCGAGAGCTCCCGATGCCGGCGGTTCAGGAGGTGCTCGACGCCTTGGAGGCTGGGCCTGACCTGGTCGTCTTCGACAGGCGACGCCACCGGATCCCCGAGGGCGTCGCCGACGCGTTGGTGGAGTGGATCGAGGGCGGAGGTCGCCTCGTCTTCACGACGTGGTCGTACGTGGACAGCGCGTCGAACACGCGCTGGGACCTGATGGACGCGCTACAGGTGACGCGGCAGGAAGGGTCCCGCAACCATCTCTCGGTGACGGTCTCCCACCCTACCCTCCTAGCGGGGCTGGGCAGCGACGAGATGGCGCTCGAGAACCGCAGGGAGTGGAGCACCTACAGCCTGGGTTACGAGCACCCGGACGACCGCGAGGCCTGGGGCGAGTTCGACGACGGCTCGGCGGCCATCGTCCCGGGTAACGAGGGCCACACCGTCACGCTCGGCTTCTTCATGGACACGCTGCCGCTCGAGGACGGCGTCACCTTCTACGAGAACCTGATCAAGCTAGTGCTCTTGCACGGCCTCGACTGACCAGCGGAGTCGAGGTCCTGTAAGCGCGCGACGGGCCCGTAACAGTGAGGTAACACGCCGGAAAAAGGCTCCGGTCGCATGTCGGGACGCGCCGGCCTACTCGTCGCCCTCATGGCCGTCGTCCTCGCCTCGTGCGAGGTGCGAGGGCCGGGCGCTAGCGGCTCGCTCGCGGCGGACATGCGGGGGCCCACCATCGCCGGCGCCGAGTTCGACGCGGCCGCGGGGGCGGTGAGGGGCGAGATCGCCGGGGAGACGGCGGCTCCGTTGGTCGAGCTCTACGACGGCCCCGCGCTCCTCGCCTCCTCGGACGAGAGCCGCGCGGGTGCCGGCGTGGCGCACGTGGCGATCGAGCCAGGGCCGGGCTCGCTCCGGTTCACGGCGGCGGTGGCGCTGCCGCCGGGCGAGCACGTGCTCACGGTCGTGGCGCTGGACGCGCACGGCAACGAGTCCCGCCTCGACGTCGTCGCGTCCGTCCCGCACTAGGCGGGGCGCCGGCCCGGAGGCACGGCCACCGCGAGGGCGCGTGGCCGACGAGGCAAGGACCCCAGGCCCGCTCACCAGGCGGGCGGAGGAGAGGGATGAAGTGAACGCGACGACCAGACATCGAGCGTGCCGGGAAGCTCGAGGCGCTCCCGGCGGACGGGCGCCGCGGGGCCCGAGGGGGCCCGCCTCGCCGCGGCCGCGGCGCTGACCCTGGCGCTGCTGCTCGCCGCCTGCGGCGGGCCGCTCGCCGGGGGCGACCCCACGATGGTCACGGCCAGGCTGTCGGCGAACGTGCCGGGCGCCGAGGCCGGCGGGCTGTCACCGCAGGGCTTCCCGTACGACCCGGCCAGCGGCGCCATCGCCAGCACCGTGCGCGTCTACGTCTTCGACGAGGAGGGCGAGCAGGTGTCGTTCCAGGTGAGCGGCACGACGTACACGGCCGCCCCCTCGGGCGAGGAGTTCATAACGCTCACGCCGGAGGCCTCGTCGGTGACGGTGAGGCTGCCCGCCAGCGGCAACCCTTACCGCTTCGAGGCCCTTGGTGAGACCGATGGCTCCGTCGTCGCCTACGACTCCGAGACGGTCGCCCTCGGCGCCGACACCGAGGTGTCGCTCGCGCTGAGGTCGGTGCTCGGCGGCGCGGTCCTCGTGCCGCGCCTGCCCACCACGGCGGCGGTGCCGGGCCAGGTGCTCGACCTGATGCTCGTGGTGATGGCTAACGGCCACGCCGACTTCCCCGGCGACTACCTGCAGGTGTCCATCGGCGACTTCGCGGCCACGTACGACCCGGTCGGCAACGCCACCGTCCTGGCCTCGAGCCCCAGGGGCGTGCGCCTGCAGGTGGACGCCTACTGCTTCGACGCGGTCACGGTCGAGGGCGGCGTGGCGGGCCTCGTCGCCGCCGGGGACGCCTACGCGCCCGGCCAAGTCGGCTTCAACGGCGGCGCGGGCTACCAGCTCCCCTGCCTGTCGTCGTCGGCCGCGCTGGGGGTCGACATGGTGCCGCCCAGCGTGACGATCACCGGCTACGACCCCGTCACCGGCGTCGTCACCGGCGAGGCCAGCGACGACGTCGGCGTAGGCAGGATCGAGCTCTACGACGGGCCCGTCCTGCTGGCCACGACCGAGCTCGCCGACGCGACGGGCGAGGTCGCCCGCATCGAGTTCGAGCCGCTAAGCACCGCGTTCTCGGCCACCCTGCAGGTGCTGCCGCTCGGCCGCATCACGGCAGTGGCGGTGGACACCTCGGGCAACGAGGCCCAGAGCGAGCCGTTCCTGCCCGCGAACGTCCTCTACGTCGAAGCCGGCGCGCCCGCCGGCGGCAATGGCAGCGCCGAGCGCCCCTTCGCGTCGGTGCAGGCCGGCATCAACGCCGTGGCGCCGGGCGGCACGGTCTTCGTGCGCGACGGCACCTACACCGAGCCCCAGCTCAACATCGGCAAGCCGCTGACGCTGGTGGGCGAGAGCCGGGACGGCACCGTCATCCAGGTCACGACGACCGAGTACGGCGTCAAGGTCCACTCCAGCGACGTCACGATCGCGAACCTGACGATCCTCGCCGCCCCGTCCGGTGCCGTGGGGAACATGCACTACGGCGTGAAGGTGTCGACCCTCGAGGACCCGAGCGACGAGCTGCTCTCCGGCATCCTCATCACCGACGTCACGGTGAAGGGCTTCAACCGCTCCGAGATCGACCTGCTGCGCGTCGACGGCGCGGTCCTGCGGAACGTCACGGCCGACGGCATGGGCCTGCAGGGCGTGGGCATCGGCATCGCCGGCTCGCGCGACGTCGCCCTGGTCGGCGTGCACACGACGGGCAACGAGTGGGGCGGCGTCGGCCTGTGGGTCACCGACAAGGGCCCGCTCTACAGCGTCAGGAACGTCTACATCGACGCGACCAGCACGTTCGACGAGCCCTTCGGCGTGTACAGCGAGACCAAGAACGACGTGCCTGAGGGCGTCGTCGACCAGCTCGTGCTCGAGGGCTTCACCCACGCGGTGAGGAACCCGGACCACCGCCCCGACGGCGGCGACCGGTTCACGTTCTACACGCGCTCGTGGGAGGAGGCTCACGCGCTCGCCACCTCGGCCAAGCTCGAACCGATCGCGTCGTCCACGGTCCAGCTCCTCGGCGCCGACGCGGACGGCTACACGGTCCTCCTGGCCCACTACCTGGTCGGGCCCGGCATGAGCCGCGAGGCCGCCGAGCAGGCGGGCGGGCCGGACGCGACCATCGAGGAGGTCGACGACTGAAGGCGAGGGCGGCCGCAACGGCCGCCCCAAGCCAGACCCCAAGCGCCTGCGAGCCTCCCCCGCCCACGGGCGGGGGAGGCCGCTTGCTGCCGAGGATCACGGGCAGGCCGGTCCCCCGCGGGGCCTAGGCCGCTCAGCGCCGCGGCAGGGTGACCGTGAAGCGCGTGCCCTTCCCGACCTCGCTGTCCACGGTGAGGGTGCCGCCCAGCGCGGTCGTCAGGGAGTGCGAGAGGGGGAGGCCCAGGGCCGTGTCGGAGTCCCCGTCGGGTCCCGCGGCGTAGGGGATGAACAGGCGGGGCAGGAGGTGGGGCGGGATGCCGGGGCCGCGGTCGGCGACCTCGATGCTCACCGTGCGCTCCCCGGGCGTCACGCTCACCGTCACGGTCTGGCCGCGGGAGCTGACCCTTATGGCGTTCGAGAGCAGGTTGAGCACGACCTGCGACAGCCGCTGAACGTCGGTGGACACGACGATGGGCGACCCGCCCGCGCGCGGCGGCGGGGCGATCGCCACCCTCACGCCGGCCTCGGCGGCGTCGGTGCTGACCAGCGAGAGGCAGTCGTCGAGCACGGCGACCACGTCCACGGGCTGCAGCTCGAGCGTGAGCTTGCCCGCGGCGGCGTAGGCGATCTCGATCGCCTGCGTGAGGTGCCTGTGCAGCCTGCGCGCGGCCTGGAGGATGTACTGCACGTACTCGCGCGGGGCCTGCCCCAGCGGCTCCATCTCGAGGAGCTGGGCGAAGCCCATGATCGCCCCCAGGGGAGTGCGCAGGTCGTGGCTCATGCGCCCGAGGAAGGCGTCGCGGGCGCGCACGGCGGCCTTGGCGTCCTGCACGCGCCGCTTCAGCTCGACGAGCTCGTGCCTGAGCCGCGCGTGCTCCTCGACGTGCTCGAGTAGCGGCGCCGCCAGGCGGGCCAGCTCGCGGAGCCGCTCGACCTCGCGCCGCGGCAGCGCCTCCGACGCCGAGACGTACGCGGGCACCGAGGACATCAGCACGAGCACCACCTTCGGCGCCGCGCGCAGCGGGACCGTCGCGTAGGCCAGCGCGAGGCGGTGGAAGCCGTCCGCGTCGCCGAGCATCGCGACGGCGGCCGTGGGCTCGTCGGCGCTCCAGACCGTCGCGAGGCGGCCCTGGTCGGGCTGGAACGCGGAGAGCGCGACGGGCGACGCGCGGCCCTGTGTCACGACCACCTCGAGCCGGCCGTCATCGCCCAGGCGGAGCGCGGCGCCGCCCCCGGACCCGGTGATGCCGCGAGCGTGGCTCAGCACCACGCTCAGGGCCTTGTAGGCGTCGGCGCCCTCGGAGAGCGCCTCCTTGATCAGCGTCGGGACGTCGAGGGGCAGCTCCTGCACGGATGGCATCACTTGTACACCGCCCTCGCCTTGAAGCCCGCCGCCTGCGCCAGCTCGCGCGCCGGCGCCGCTGCCTGGCCGACGCCCTGCCGGAGCACGCGCAGGAGGGCCCGCACGGCGTCGGGGTCGAACTGCGCCCCGGCGCACCCCGCGAGCTCCTCCGCCGCCTCGTCCCGGCTCCGCGCCCGCCGGTAGACCCGGTCGTTCGTCAAGGCGTCGAAGGCGTCGACGACGGAGACGATGCGGGCGGCCACCGGCACGTCCTTGCCGGCGGCGCCCCGCGGGTAGCCCCCGCCGTCCCACCACTCGTGGTGGGCCTCGGCCACGGCCTGCGCGAGCTGGAGCAGCGGACCGTCGTCGCCGGCGAGCAGGTTCGCGCCCATCGCGGCGTGCGAGCGCACCACCCCGACCTCGGCCGGCGTGAGCCGCCGCTGAGCGTCGAGGATCGTCCGCGGGACGACCAGCTTGCCGACGTCGTGCACGCGGGCGGCGATGCGGAGGGTGGCGCAGAACGGGTCGCTGAAGCCCATCGCCGCCGCCGTGCGCGCGGCCAGCTCGGCCACGCGCTTCGAGTGGCGGCCCAGCTCCGGGTCGAAGCGTTCGATGACCTTGGTGACCCGCGAGACGAGCGCGATCTCGCCCGGGGCCGGCGGCCCCACCACCGCGCCGCGCTCGGGCGCCGGCGCGAACGACCTGAGCCGGTGCAGCTCCCGGAACGCCCTGAGGACCTCGACCACGGCTGCGACCGCCGGCAGGAGGTGCGGGAGGTCCCCCGGGAGCGCGAGGAAGGCCGAGGCGCCCGCGGCGACCGCCGCGTCCCTGAGGGCCTGCGGGTGCTCGCGGTCCTCGCCGCAGGCGGCGACGGCGACGATGCGCACGTCCGCGGACCGGGCCGCGAACAGCCCGCGCACGGCGTCGAGGCTCACGTCGGCGCCGCGCCCGACGCCGACGATCACCACGCCCGGGGCGGCCTCGGAGGCGAGGTCGATGCGCTCGGGGGGCGGCAGGGTCACGACGTTCCGGTAGCCGGCGCGCGTGAGGGCGCCCAGGACGTCGCTGCCCGTGCCCGGCTCCAGGCCTGCGAGCTGCACGCAGGTGGCGAATCGCATCTGGTCCATGGCTAGCCCTCGGCCTCCCCCGGTGCGCGCGTGCGGTAGTGCCGGTGCTGCGGGCTCATCGGCGCACCCTCGCCAGTGGACTATGTAGCTCCCGCGTTACGCGCAGATAACAGAGGCGCGATAGGCTCTGCGACGGCCTGGTGGTATAAGGCCGTGACGCCGACCCGCCGTGCCTCGTCGGGCAGAGGCTCGGGGGCTGTCGGTCGGTGCGGGGCCGAGGTTCGTGCTGGCCGAACCCAGAGGCGTGGGGGTCTGCTGGATGGCTAGGATCCTGTTCGTCGAGGACGACGAGCTGACGCGCAAGGCCATATCGCGGTTCCTGGCGCTGCGCGGTCACGAGATCATAGAGGTGGGCGACGGCGCCGACGCGCTGGCGCACGTCAAGGGGGCGGACCTGGTGCTCCTCGACGTGATGCTGCCCAACCTCGACGGTTGGGACGTCGCCCGCTACGTCCGCAGCCACCACCCCGACAAGCCCCTGCTGATGCTCACGGCGCTGGGGGCCTTGGAGCACCGCCTGAAGGGCTTCGACCTCGGCGCCGACGACTACCTCACGAAGCCCGTCGACCTCCACGAGCTGGAGGCCCGTCTGCGGGTCGCGCTGCGCCGCAGCGGGCACGAGGACGAGCTCGTGCGGGGCCGGCTGGTGCTCGACCTCGGCAAGAAGGTCGCGCGCCTGGACGGCGCCGACGTAGGCCTCTCAACCCTGGAGTTCGACGTGCTCGCCGCCCTCGCCCGGCGCCCCGGCCAGGTCCTCTCGCGCCAGAGGCTGATCGACGAGGTCTGGGGCCCCGACTACGAAGGCATCGACAGGACCGTCGACGTGAGGATCGCCAGCATCCGGCGCAAGCTCGGCGAGGGCAGGGGCGGCCCGGAGTACATCGAGACGGTCAGGAACGCCGGTTACCGCTTCCGGGTGGACGTCTAGGGGCTCCGACTCGGCGCCTGGCTCCGGGAGGTCAGCGGCCCTGGTCCCTGAGGTACCGCCCGCGCGGCGGGCCCACGACCTCGCCGCCGTCGTAGACGAGCTCGCCGCGCAGGAACGTCTTCACGACCTTGCCGGTGAGCTCCTGGCCCTCGAAGGGCGTGTAGCCCTGGCCGGAGGGCGACTCGGCGGCGCGCACGACGAACGTCTGCGAGGGGTCGAGGAGCACGAGGTCGGCGTCGTAGCCCTCGGCGACGTCGCCCTTGCCCGCGAGCCCGAAGCGGCGCGCCGGGTTCCAGCTCGTGAGCTCGGCGATGCGGTTCGGGGACAGCCCGCGCTTGCGTCCCTCGGAGAAGAGGCCCGAGAGCAGGTACTCGGTGCCGCCGAAGCCGGACTTCGCCAGCCAGATGTCGCCGGGGTCGTCCCGGGAGACCTTCAGCTCGTGCTTGCAGCAGGCGTGGTCGCTCACGACCCAGTCGACGTCGCCGGCGAGCAGGCGCTCCCACAGGTACTCGACGTCCTCGCGCGGGCGTATGGGCGGGTTCACCTTGGCCAGCGGGCCGGCCGGCGAGTCCACGTCCAGCAGCAGGTGCCCGATCGTGACCTCGCGCTTGAAGTCGATGTGCGGGAAGAGGTCGCGCATCATGATCGCGGCCTCGAGGGCCTTGCGCGAGCTGAGGTGCAGGAGGTTGATGTTCGCCGCACCGGTCTCGTAGGCGAGGTAGGCGGCGATGAACACCGCCAGGCCCTCGGAGTGCGGCGGCCGGGCGGCGTGGTAGGCGCGCAGGCCCTTCAGCTTGCCGTCCCTCTCGACCATCGCCGTGTAGGCGTTGAGGATGTCGGCGACCTCGCAGTGCAGGCTCAGCGAGATGGCGTCGGCGCGGTCGGGGTAGGCCTCCAGCATCTCGGAGAGCTTGCGCATGATGAACTCGAAGTGCGCGAGGTCGTAGCTCTCGCCCTCCTGCAGGTGCAGGAAGTTGCGCTGGTTGGCCGAGCGGCCGTGCAGGCCGTGCCCGCCGTAGAACATGAAGATCTTGAACGAGGAGACGCCGTGCCGCTCCAGGAGCAGCGGCATCTCGTCGATGTGGAAGCGGTTGATCGGCGCCAGGTGGTAGGCGTAGTCCACCCAGTAGTTGCCCTCTGACAGCCGCAGGACCTCGGGGAAGAACTCCTCGTACGGACCGCTCTTGTTCAGGTAGTAGTCGCCGGTGCGGAAGTACGTGATCGCGCTGGTCACGCCGCCCATGGCCGCGGCCTTCGACTCGGTGACGGCGTCCTGCTCGAGGGGCGAGTAGATCCCCACGTGCATGTGCGCGTCGACCAGGCCGGGGAAGGCGATGAGCCCCTCGCCGTCGACCACCTCGCGCGCGTCGGCGGCGGAGAGCCCCGGCGCCACCTGGGCGAACTTGCCGTCCTTGACGGCTATGTCCGTCGTAGCCGTCTCGTTCTGGTTCGGGCGCGCGAGGCGCACGCCCTTCACGAGCAGGTCGTACCGCTGTCCGTCGCTCACTGCGCTCCTCCCGTGGCGCGGCCGCCTCCCGCGGCGCCGCCTTCCGTGCTCTCGGGCCGTCCCAACAGCACCACGCCGTCGGCCGCCAGGGCCGCCAGCTCGTCGTCGGTGTAGCCGGCTCCGCTGAGAACCTCGCGCGTGTGCTCGCCCAGGGCGGGCGGGTCGGCGCGCTTCTCCCAGCCCGCGTCGCCCAGGCGGAAGGGCAGCGTGGGCAGGACGCCGACCTTGCCGTCCGGGAAGCGCGTCTCGAGGAGGCTGCCGCCGGCGGCCAGCTGAGGGTCGTCGAACAGGTCCTCGGGCCGCGCGATCGGCGAGAAGGGCAGGTCGGCGCGCTCGCACAGGTCCACGACCTCGGCGAGCGTCATGCCGCCGAGCACGCGCCTCAGCTCGGGCAGCAGCCAGTCGCGTTGGGCGACGCGGTCGTTGTTCGTCGCCAGGCGCGGGTCCGAGAGCAGGTCGTCGCGGCCGAGCTCGCGGCAGAAGCGCTCCCACTGCTTGTCCGACGTCACGCCCACGAACACGAGCTGGTCGTCGGCCGTGCGGAACTGGTGGTAGACCGCCCAGGCGCTCACCCGCTCCGGCATCGGCGGCACCTCCTCGCCCGAGGCCACCGCGTAGGCCATGTGGTGGCCCATGATGAACGCCGCCGTCTCGAACAGCGCGCTCCTCACGACCTGCCCGCGGCCGGTGCGCTCGCGCTCCCACAGCGCGAGCATCACGCCCATCGCGCCGTAGACGCCCGTCATCACGTCGACGATCGAGGCGCCGGCGCGCAGAGGTTGCCCGCGCGGGCCGGTCATGTAGGCGAGGCCGGACATCATCTGCACGACCTCGTCGAGGGCGATGCGCCGCTCGTAGGGCCCCGGCAGGAAGCCCTTCAGGGCGCAGTAGACGAGCCGCGGGTAGCGGGAGGTGAGCTCGTCGGCGCCGAGGCCCAGGCGGTCCATCGTGCCGGGGGCGAGGTTCTCCACGAGGACGTCGGCGGTCTCGAGGAGCCGGTGCGCGGCGTCGAGGCCCCGGGGGTCCTTCACGTTCAGCACCACGCTCTTCTTGTTGCGGTTGAAGAACGGGTAGTAGCCCATGCCGAAGCCGCGCAGGTAGCGGGTCGGGTCGCCCTGCGGCGCGGGCTCGACGCGCACGACCTCGGCGCCCAGGTCGGCGAGCACCAGGCCGCAGGTCGGGCCCAGCACCGCCTGGGTGAACTCGACCACGCGCACGCCCGCCAGCGGCGCCTTGGCGGCCCCCGGGGCGGAGCCGGACGCCCGGTCGGCCGGGCCCTGGTGCTGCGCGTCGCTGGGCGCCGGACCCCTCACCTCTTCACCGAGTAGTCGCCGCCGGCCTTGAGGTACGGCACCAGACCGCCAGCGGCGAGGATGTCGGCCATCACGGGCGGCATGCGGGTGGCGCGGTAGGTGCGGCCCGCCGTCTCGTCCACGACCTCTCCCTCGATGAGGTCGACGCGCACGCGGGCGCCCGGCCGGATCTCGTGGTCGGGCACCTCGACCGCCGGCAGGCCGATGTTGATCGCGTTGCGGTAGAAGATGCGCGCGAACGAGCGCGCCAGCACCACCGACACGCCCGCCGCGGCGATCGCGACGGGCGCCTGCTCGCGGCTCGAGCCGCAGCCGAAGTTCTCGCCCGCCACCAGCACGTCGCCGGGCCGGATGCGCTTCGCGAGCTCGGGGTCGTAGTCCTCGAGCAGGTGTGCGGCCAGGTCGGAGGTGTCGAGGGTCTTCGTGTACTTGCCGGGGATGATGCGGTCGGTGTCGACGTCGTCGCCGACCACATGAGCCGTGCCGGCGAACGCCAGGGTCGGCGAGCTCATGCGCCCCTCCCGCGTACGGGGCTCGGCGCGGCAAGGACGGGAGCGCTCACGCCGCCACCCCCTCGCCGAGCACCTCGGCCGGGTCGACGATGTGCCCGGCCGCCGCGGCCGCGGCCACGACCGCGGGCGAGCCGAGGTAGACGTTCGCGTTCGGGTTGCCCATACGCCCCCTGAAGTTGCGGTTCGTGCTCGAGATGACGGTCTCGCCGTCGCCGGGGACGCCCTGGTGCGTGCCCACGCACGGCCCGCACCCCGACGTGATGAAGGTGGCGCCGGCCTCCGTGAGCGTCTCGACGGTGCCGTCCCTCAGCGCCTCGGCGAAGACGCGCTTCGACGAGGCGGCGATGATCAGACGCACGCCCGGCGCCACCTTCCGTCCCCGCAGCACCCGGGCGGCCACGTGCAGGTCCTCGAGACGCGCGTTCGTGCACGAGCCGATGAACGCCATGTCGACCTTCACGCCCGCCACCTCGCGCACGTCCCTGACCTCATCGGGCTGGTGCGGCACGGCGACCTGGGCGCCGAGGTCGGAGACGTCGAGCCTGTGCACGGCGCGGTAGCTCGCGCCGGGGTCGGCCCGCAGCTCCTCCGGCGGGCCGCCGGCGTGCAGCCGCTCGCGCAGCGCCTCCGGCAGCTCCTGCCGCTCGAGCCCGGCGGTGTCGACGAGCGCGGTCTTCGCGCCCATCTCGGCGACCATGTTCGCCAGCACCATGCGGCTGGCGAGCGTCATCCCCTCGACCGTGTCGCCGGCGAACTCGACGGCCTCGTAGGTCGCGCCGGCGATGCCGAGCCGGCCCACGAGGTGGAGGATCACGTCCTTGGCGTAGGTGCCGGGCCGCAGGCGGCCGGTGAGCTCGACGCGCAGCGTGCGCGGGACCTTCAGCCAGATGCGGCCGGTGTGCATCACCGCCGCCAGGTCGGTGGAGCCGACGCCCACCGCGAACGCGCCGACGGCGCCGAGGGTCGGGGTGTGCGAATCGGCGCCGACGAACAGCTCGCCGGGCGCGACGTGGCCGTTCTCGACCATGAGCTGGTGGCAGATGCCCTCCCCCACCTCGTACAGCTTCAGGCCGTGCTCGGCGGCGAAGCGGCGCATCAGCACGTGCAGGTTGCTGACGCGCTCGTTCGGCGGCGGGACGGCGTGGTCGAGCACCAGCGCCATGCGGCTCGCGTCCCACACGCGGGCGCCGCCGAGCGCCTCGAACGCCTTGATCGCGAAGGGGGCGGTGGCGTCGGTCGCCATCGCGCCGTCGACAGGCACCACGGCGATGTCCCCGGCCTCGACCTCGTGGCCGGCCTTGCGGGAGAGCAGCTTCTCGGCGGCGGTCTGCGGCATCAGCGGCTCCCCGTCCTCCTCCACAGCGCGAAGATGCGGCTGTCCATCTCCACCTCCAGCGCCTCGGCGGCGCGGGCGCTCACGCGGCAGACGGCCTCCAGGTCGATGCCCGTCTCCACGCCGAGCGCGTCCAGCAGGTGCACGACGTCCTCGGTGGCGACGTTGCCGGCGGCGCCCGGGATGAACGGGCAGCCGCCCAGGCCGCCGAAGGCGGTGTCGAAGCGCGTCACGCCGGCGCGCAGGCCGGCCACGAGGTTGGCGATCCCCAGGCCGCGGGTGTCGTGCAGGTGCAGCACCAGGGGCACGCCGGGGGCGGCCGCGCGGACCTCGTGCACCAGGCCCTCGACGCGCACCGGGTCGGCGAGCCCGGCGGAGTCGGCGATCGCCAGCTCCTCGACCCCGGCCTCGGCGATGCGGGACGCCAGCCTCACGACGCGCTCGGGCGGCACCTCGTCCATCCCGCAGCCGAAGGCGCACTGCACGCCGCCGCGGACGGCCAGGCCGAGGTCGCGCGCCAGGGCGATCGTCTCCAGCAGGTGGGCCTCGGCCTCCTCGAGCCCCATGCCGGCGTTGCGGCGCGAGTGGGCGT